>SDBT01005142.1_pt1 | contig 22061 bp, 18 predicted proteins | sample 2277101 | NCBI WGS metagenome assembly SDBT01 (sample SAMN10404973, study PRJNA504765) | marine sediment metagenome | isolation source: marine sediment core GS10_PC15, 103 cmbsf | place: Arctic Ocean: Southern Knipovich Ridge | collected 2010 | reverse complement strand
TAATACTCCTGATACTAATGTGCTCGAATAAAAAATTAGATTCACCCCTTTTTTTTTAATAACAGAAATACCTTTGCTTTTCTTTTTTGAATCAGTAATATTTTGAAGGATTATATTTATACTTGAAATTGCCCCAGAAATTAGTTGTTCATTTTTTAAATCATTTCTTTCAGTAAAAATTTTATAATATAGACAGATTCCCGCCTCATTTATTAAAAAAACCGCTTCAATTTTTTCTTGCCAATCAAATTCAGAGAATGGTGGTAATGTTAAATAAAAATAGGAAAGGAAACATATCCCTATTAATTGGAAAACTGCTCCTAATAAACGAGACGTAAGGCCAAATGGCTCTATGAATAGATCCGTAGTAAATAAGAATCCTATCAATAAGAAAACGGGTCCCGATAAGTATTTTATCAAACCTAACAAACGCTTTTCTCTATTTTGTGCCTTATTTATAAAATCTATTAAATATATAAGAAGAAAAAATATAAAACCAGGCCAAAAAAAATATGTGATTGTTTGGGTAATTCTAAGATCAATAAAAAATAAGATTGAAAAAAGAATAATACAAACTAAAAATATGAATGTAAAGAAGTATTTTTTGAATAGAAAGACTTTATACTTTTCTATATAGAGTAGGAAAAAGAATGCTCCAATCATTATCGAAAAATAACCACAATTTAAAAAGATATACCTTTCACTTCCTTGACTCCAGATGTAAAAATTAGAAATCATCATACTAGAGGAATAATAATCACTTATAATGAAAAAAAAGGACATTGATGAAAATCCTAACATTAACGCGAAATACCCGAGCTCCTGAAAATTTCTCAAATCTTTCTCTTGCTTTTTATATCTGAATAAAAAATTAAGACTTAATTCAAAACATATTATAATTAAAATCCATTCCATCATTAACAATGGAATTCTTAATGGTCCGGTGATTGGAAACTCGACAAATATCATATCATTAAAAGCTCTATCTTTATATTATTAAATTTTTTAGAATAATAGAGAAACTACCGAAAAGTTGTTGCTCGGTTCCTTCAAAGTGCTCTAAGTCTATCAATATTTCTTTATAGAATGATTCAAACTGTTTTTTGAGAGTTCTAAGAAAATGATGGTTGCTTGGTAAATCTTTTTTAACAACTAATGCAAAGGTTATCCCAGAAGAAAAATCTGATCCATATTCTATTAAAATAAATGAATCTCCATGCTTAATTTTATTAATTTTCTCCTTTTTTTTATTAGTAATTGCAGAAATGACAAGATCAATTCCCGTAATACCACTATATATCACTAAATCACCATTTTCTTCATGACTTTCTTTTTCTTGGTCAAATGCTATAGAAAAATCGTGACTATATAAACAATTATTATTTTTCTCATTAATTATAAATAATTTTAAGAGATTTTCTTTCCATTTAAATTCATAGAAAGCTGGAAAATCGTAGACTCCTATTATTGTTACCATTAATCCAATTAACAGCAATATAATACTTGTTAAAAAAAGAAAATCTGTAAAATCTTGAAAATAAAAATTCAAAACATTCTCTGAAACAAAAAACAAGGAAATAATACTTAAGAAGATACCAGTAGAAATTTCTTTCATTCTTTTTTTTATATTTTCTACTGAGGAACTTATCAACCTAATTTGAAAAGAGAGTATATAAATTAAACTTACCAAAGTAAATAAACTACTGAAAAGAAAAATAGGTGAGGTTGGTGAGGGTATTAAAAAAACAACTATAATTGGTATAAAACTAGTAATCATTATAGTCCTCCCGATTTTTAAACTTATAAATTTCGAGAATTCATCTATTAAAATGAAATATAAAAATAAGATTGGTGAAAATAGTATAAAGATATAACCAAGTTTATATAAGCTATATCGAAAAATAAAGTCTTGAATAAAATATCGATTCATAGTTAAAATAAAAATACCTGTAACAATTAATAGAAAAAATGATCCATAAGAAAGCATAATTCTATTTGATTGAAGTTTCTCTTTCCTTAGTTTATAATATCTATAGAAAATATAAATTGCTAGCTGAAAACCAAGTATAAAAGCAGTTAAAAAAAGTAAAATTTGAACTTCTTGAACTGAATTATAAGATTGAAGCAAGATTAATTTTCCCTAAATTACAAATGTATAAAATTGAATTTTTATATTTCAATTTACCATAGTATAATCATTTTTATATAAAAAATTTAGCCTTATCAATTATTTAATAAGATTATTATTTAATATTCAATAAGATCTATTTAACAAGTTGACTCTTTAATAAGGGATTGCTATTAAATTTCACGATAAAGTCCAAAAGTACGTTGAAAAGTTGTTTTTTAAAGGTCAATCTACTAAAAATAGCCGAAAGTTTACATTTATTATCGGAAATTTATTTTTAATGGTATTTTTATATGTTATAGTTCTACTTTTTTTTATATACTCTTGGACGGGCGAGTTATATCCTGAAGGTTCAGGCTATCGCTTGGATTTTCTTGGGGATAATCTTATACCTTTTGTTCCCGAAATGGCAATATTTTATGTTTATCTCTTTTTTCCAATGGTGGTTTTAACACTTGCATATTTTGCTTTTATCGAGGAAGAAAAAGGTTATGCATTAGGATGGGCAATAGTGATTATGAATTTAATAGCCTCTGTTATTTATATCATATTTCCTGTATCAACTTACTGGTGGAGGAAAGAACTCTTAGCTAACAGAATTGAAGGCAATTTTTTCGCTGACACGATGTATGATGTTTATATGTATGACCCATCCTTCAATTGCCTTCCAAGTATGCACGCGGGCATGTCTACAATTTGCTTTTTTGTATGGTATCAGTATTATAAGATGAAACAAACACCTAAAACAAAAATTATAGCAATAATTACTTTTATCATTTCTGTAGGTGTGATATTATCGACATTACTCGTAAAACAACATTATATAATTGATGAAATTGCGGGAATTTCATTAGCCTATATTGTTGGTAAATATATTTTTCGTAAGTTTCCTGTTTGGAATAAAAATAAAACACCCGATCCACCTTAAAGAAGTAAGTTCATAATTATTTTTATGTCACTATCCCAAATATGCCCATAAACAATTACAATAACTTAAAATAAATAGATACTTACATATCAGAGAGATTATGACGAGGGAACTATGAAAACAAGAGTTTATATTATTAAAAGAAAAGCTGAAGAATCTCATCTAGAAGTTGTTCTCAGAACTCTAAAAGAAATACCCTTAAATTAAGTTCCTTTTCCAAATAAATAATTAATTATAAATAATGAAAACGATTTTCTAGACTTGCTAAACTATTTAAAAAAGGTTTTACATTTAAGTACAAGATAGTTGTGAAGTTAATATGTCCGAAGAATCATACGAAAAATTCATAAAAAAATTAAAAAATTGGGTACTTCCTCCAATTGATTCAGATCTCCTTCCAGAAATAATAAGAAGACGTTATACTCCAGAAGAAGCTGAATTACTATCAAAATTACCTATGCGGGGCCAAACAGCAAAGCAGCTTTCAAAAATAAGTGGTATTCCTGTAGAAGATATTGAACCTAAACTAGATGTAATGGCACGAAAAGGTCTTATCTATCGTTATGAAGAAAAAAAGAAAGTAAATTACTCCATTGGAACTCTGATGGATTCAATATATAGAATGCCTTGGTGGCTTGGTCAAGATGAAGAGTGGATGGTTGAACTCTCATCATTAGTAAACAAGTATTATATAGATGGTTATGGAGACTTGGTGATGGGATATCCTACATCGCCCATGAGAGCGATTCCAATAAATCAAACTATTAATGACGACCGTAAAGTCATGCCATATGAAGATATCTTAAAAATTGTTGATGATATTGAGTATTTTTCCGTAGTGCACTGCTCTTGTCGTCATAGGCACAATATAGATCCTAATTTCGAAAAAAGTAAATATGAAACTTGGAATTGCTTCCATTTTAATGATCTTGGCAGACACGTTGTTCGACAGGGTATGGGAAAAGAAATAACTAAGGAAGAGACACTAAAAATATTCAAAGAATCAGCTGATGCGGGGCTAGTACATTCTATCGACAATTTTTCAACTCAAACTACAACAGATGTTACATCAATTTGTAACTGCTCCAAAGATTATTGCCTTTTCTTTGAAAAGATAAAAATGCATCCTGGAGTTCTTAGTCCACGTGGACAGCATACATCAAATTATTATCGCGCATGGGAAGATGAAGAAAAATGCATAAAATGTGGTCTCTGTGCCAAACGTTGTCCAATTGAAGCTATAAAATTTATAGAGGAAGAAAAGAAGATAACCTTTGACAAAGAACGATGCATTGGCTGTGGAGTATGTGTCCATAAATGTCCTACGGGGGCAATTTCCTTAAAACACCGCGGTGACCCCCTAGAGCCTCATGTGAAACATCCATTAGAGTTCTTAAAAAAAATCTTAGAAGAAAGAGGACAGGACGCGATAAAAGTATTGAAGGAAAATATGTGATGGTCTAAAACTAATTTCAATAAATTTTTATCTTTATTTTATCTAATTTCTTTTAATTGAATTTCTCGAATTAAGATAAATTATAGTCTATATATTGAATATTTATGCCCAAAACAAATGTTTACATGATAAAACGGAACCCTAAAGAGTCAAACCAAGAAGTAGTAATTAGGACCTTGAAATCTATTCCCCTAAAAAATTATATTACTAATTCTGAAACGAAAATACTAATTAATCCCAATTGGGTATGTTCAGACCATTCTGATACAGGAAATGTGACCTCCACTGAAACTTTAGAAGGTATAATTATTTATCTAATAAATGAAGCGATGATAAATCCTGAAAAAATAATTGTAGCTGATGGAGGCGAATTGGCTTTGAATTCTTATGAAAGTGTTTTGAAAAATAACAATGTTTCCAAATTAGAAGATTACGGTATTGAAGTACGGGATTTAAATTCTGATATAATGATAGAAAATATTAAGGTCTCAGAACCCCTCGCTCTAAAAACGATAAATATAGCCAAAACTGCAATGAATGCGAGTTGTATCATTTCTGTTCCCTCATTAAAAACCCACAGCATGGCTGTAACCACTCTAAGTATGAAAAACATGATGGGAACAATCCTCCCTAAAGGTATAATGCATTCTAGCCTCCACAAAAAAATTGCTGATTTAACCTCCGTCTTACGAGAAAAAATGAAATTCCAAATTATTGATGGAATAATCGGTTCGAATGGTTTTGAATTGGGAGGAAATCCTGTAAAAATGGATCTCATTATAGCTGGAGAAGATCCTGTAGCGGTCGATAGAGTAGGTAGTGCCGTAATTGGAAGAGGTCTTGATAAAGTAAAATACTTAACTTATGCTGAGCAAAAAGGACTGGGAACTGCTGATTTAGAAAATATAGAAATTATAGGAAAGAAAATTGAAGATGTGTATCATAAATTTTAAGCTCTTTTGAGATAATAGCTTGGATTTTTTCCCACCCCATAATACCATCTCACCTTTTAAATACTAAAAAGATTTTTATGACATTCTGAACTTTATGTGTTATCTTATTAGGGATTAAAAATTTTTAATCGCGAAGTGAGATAATCATAGGTGCCAACGTGGCGTAGCCCGGATTGTATGTGTTGAGGATTTAATACTTACAAGGGTAAGAACGCACCAGATTTATCGGATTTATCGATGAAGGTGAAACTGAAGATCTGGGTACCGAGAAAAACGAGAGCTTCTCTCGATTTCGACAAGGTTCAAAAAAAAGATTCTCTTCGGGCTTTTTGAGAGTCCCTCCGTTGGCACTTAATGAATCTTTTCATAATATTCTTGATTACGCTTTTGGGCTATCTAAATCTCGTATGAAAGGCTTTAATAGATAAACTAGTAATCTCCCTAGCAAAAATTAAAAAATAAACTCGAATTAAATCCAAGATTATAGTTTAAGATTGTTCTAATGCAGTAGAATTTTAATTTTGACATAACATTAAATATAAAATCTTTTTTAATTGTATATAGGAATTTTTTTTTCTATGAGGTATTTGATATGAAAAAAAGAGGAGTTATATTAGTCTTAGGTATTTTTGTAATTTCGAGTCTAATAGTAGTTTTTAATAGTTATAACATATCGAATCCTATAATTTCAGAGAATCCTAGTGAAACTGAAAATTCTTTCGAACAAAAAAGTGATCTTACTAGTGGATCGGGTGAAGATTCTTTTGAAGAAAATGATAATTTTAGTGCTGCTGTATATTTAGATCCTTCTCATTATTCTGGGTTATATTGTCAAGATGATGATTGGTTTTATTTTAAGGCACATCCAGGAGACCAAATTATAGTGGATATTCATTTTAATAATAATTCTGGAAACTTGGAATTAGAATTGTATAGTGATGGTGGGAGTTTACTTGCTTGGTCGTATTCGATTAATGATGATGAGTCTGTTACATGGTTTTCTTCTTCTACTTATGAACGTTTTTATTACATTAGAATAAATAATACTGGTCAGGCTAATTATTATAATTTAGACATAAAAATGTTTCATGACCCATATGAGCCAAATGATGATCGTATTACGGCAGTCGAGCTTTACCGAGGCTCTCACTATAATTTATGGTGTAGAGATGATGACTGGTATAAATTTCAAGCAGATATTGGTGAACAAATTATCGTTCAAATTTATTTTGAACATTCGGGTGTAGGTGATGACTTAAATTTAGAAGTAAAAAATGATTTGGGTGGTCCAGTTGCAGGATCATATTCAACAACTGACGATGAGTTTATAACCTTTACTGCAACTTACTCGGATGATAATTATTATATACGTGTGTATAACCAATCAGCAAATGACGAAAATATGTATGTTCTGGTATTTGGTGGTCAACCGGAACTTGTTTTTGAAGAAGATTTTGAAGGATCTATCGACTATTCTAAATGGACTGGATTTGGAGGAGATAATTATTGGCATGTAACCTCACGAAATTCTTCACCCTCAAGCCCGACTCATAGTTTATGGTGTGGTAATGAACTCACTGGATGGTATGATAAGGGTATAGGTGTTCCTTACACTGATTCAATAGCTATTATAGAACTAGATTTAAGAGATTATTGTTTTGCAGGGCTGTATTTCGATTTTAAATATACAACTGGAATGAACAAAGATGATGAAATCGGAGTTGCTGTGAAAGTGCTAGGAGAGCAATTTTATCTTAATCCTAAATATACTGATAATGATTTTAATATATTAAATAGATATGATAATACTACAGGATGGGAAAATATGTCCTATGACTTATCATTCTTTTGCGGATATGAACACGTCGATATTATTTTTTATTTTAAGGCAAATGATTTCGATAACAACTATGAGGGTGTAATGATCGATAATATACGCATAGATGGTATAGTGGATGATATACAAATTGGAAATTCGCTAGGCATTGAGGTAGAAGATGAATATTATTATTATATCTCATATATAGATCATGACGCGTGGAACAATGAGATTTTTGGGAGAGGTATATTTTGGGGAGACGCTTACATAAAGATTGAGGTTTTCGCAATCTATGATATGGGGTCATATTGGGATGTTGTCGCTAGACTTTGGGAACCTTGGGATGATTTTGATGACTTAGCGAACACAGAAGAAGTACATTATAAAATTTATAAAAATCCTTTAAACATGAAAGATGGTGCTGATTTCTTTATACCTTATAATAATTTATGGCAATATTTAGATAAGGCTGATAATTTCGATTGGCACGATAATTATGATATTCACCACTGGTACGATAATTATCGTAATGAACATAACATAGAATTTTCTTATGACGATTTTAGAGTTCATTTGAGATATTCTTCTAATGGGATCCTTGTAGGAATGCGGATACATAAAAGCTCTGCCGATTATAAGTTGATTTTTGAAATGTGGAGAAGCGACTATAGTGACAAAGCTGATGAAGAACCCGAGGACGAGAGGGATGCCATACCTGGATATGACATTCTAATATTTATCGCTCTCATCTCGATAGTTTCGATTATTTCTGCTATTAGAATTAAAAAATTAACAAAAAAATGATTTTTTTTTTTTTTAAATTTCCTTTTTTTTTTAAATTTTAAACCGAAAGAAGTAGCTTAGTTAATTTTTAACAAAATACTGATATAATTAAAATTAAACATTTTAGAAATTTTCCAAATAAGTTAAAGATAAATAAAAAAAATAAGGAAATTATGGAGCAAATTTTTGGTTCATGCTATTTTTCGTTAATTCAAAACCTATTTCGAATTTAGGCATTTTTTCTGATTCTACAGAAAGGGTATGTTTTCCCTCAGTGAGTTTTGCTAAAAAAGATTCATCCAGTTTGAATACCACAATAATCTGATCTCCCATAGCAATTGTTCTTCCTCCAAAACTGCCGCCAAGAGCATCGTCAAAAGAAAATGAATCATTCTTATGATAAATACGTAGACTTTCTTTAATTAAATTTACATTATTAGTATTTTTAGAAATGTCTACTACCTCTCCATCAAGTAAAAGCTTTCCATATTCAGAAGGGTCAATCTCATCAACGTTAACCTCTCCTAAATCTGCTTTAGCAGGAACGCCAAAAGGGGCTATCACATTTAGTGCTACAAGTTTAACACTATCGACTTTTCCATCCCCCGTAGTATCTACAGTAAATACACTTTTTTTTGGGGGAAAAATTTTTTTCATCATTGCGGTAGGAACTTTAAAATCTTTTAAATCCTTTAAATCCGTTGTAATCAACTCTTTATTTTTTTTTCGCTTTATTGGTTTTAATATTTAATATGTGTTTATTTCATTAAAAAATTCTCTTTTTTATTGATTTAAAATAATAAAGAGCCTAAGAATAAGTTATATATCAATTTCAGAAATTTTTATAGGTCGACGCTCTTGATATGATTTTTTTGCAGCTATTGCCACTAAAACGTTTTGTAGTCCATCATCTCCAGTAGGAGAAGGTTCCTCATTATTTTGTAAGCAATTAAAGAATGACTGTAATTCTACTGCATAGGAATCCATATATCTTTCTAAGAAAAAGTGTGGAATTTTATCGGTACTTATATTTTCAGTAGTATAAATTCGAACTGTGTTGGGAGTATCATTATCAGCTAAAACGCAGCCTTTGGAACCAAAAACTTCAACTCGCTGATCATATCCATACACCGCTTGACGGGAGTTATCAATAATTCCTAATGCGCCATTTTTAAATTTTAACACAGCAACCGCAGTATCTATATCCCCAGCTTTTCCGATTTCTGGATCAATAAGAACTCCTCCGGCAGCATATACTTCTTCGACCTCACTTCCTGCTTGAAAGCGTGCCATGTCCCAGTCGTGTATGGTCATGTCAATAAAAATTCCCCCCGAAACTTTAATGTATTCTATAGGTGGAGGTGATGGATCTCGAGATGTTATTTTAATTATTTGAGGAATACCAATTTGACCTGAAACAACTGCATCATGAATTCTCTTAAAATTATGATCAAAGCGCCGGTTAAAACCAACCATTAGTTTAACTCCTTCCTTCTTGACAATTGCTAAAGTATTCTTAATTCTTTTTATATCTGTATCAATAGGTTTTTCACAAAATATATGTTTCTTGACCAATGCAGCTTCTTTAATAAGTTCGGCATGTGTGTTTGTAGAAGATGCAATTACGACTACATCAATGTCTGGATCTAAAAATATTTCATTTACATTCGATGTGAGTTTTGTTACGCCAATTTCAGTAGCCCATTGTGTCATATCATTAGTTATTTTAATATCTGCCACAATTTTTAAGTCTACGTCAGGAAGCTTGCGTAATAGGTTTTCAATATGTATTTTTCCGATCCTTCCGGCGCCAATAACTCCAACAACAAATTTTTTAACCATATTAATTCTTTAATTTTATAGTTTTTAAATATTTGAGTAAATGCTCTATCATCTAATAACGCTTCTTCTTTAAGGAAAGTTATAAATATCGAAAAATAGAAATTTTAATTCTCAATTCTTTTTAAGATTTTTTATTCTTTTTAGTTAAAGATTTAAATTTATGAAAAAACAATTTGAATTAATATAACTTTATAATATAAAAATATAAAATCTTATTACAAAATAAGTTGATTTTTATGAATGAAAATGAACAAGGAATTGAGAAAGTTACAGGGAGAATGAGAATTGCCTTTGCATTCGGTGAAATCGGCGATAATATCGCGCTGAACATATTTAATTTTCTGCTTTTTATTTTCTATTTTACAGTCGTAAGAGTTCCAGTTCTGTGGCTTAGCGCCGGTATGGTCTTATGGAGCGTATGGAATGCTATTAACGATCCTTTAATCGGGTATTTGTCCGATCGGACGAAATCTAAACGTGGACGCAGAGTTCCATGGATGATGGTTGCGACCATACCATTAGCGATTCTAATGATATTGCTATTTACGCCACCGGTCGGTTTAAACTCAGATATAGCAAATTTTCTTTATTTTATGGTTATTCTTATGCTATTCGACACTGTGTACACAGCATTTAATTTAAATTATAACGCACTTTTTTCAGAAATGTTCGTTGAAATGAAAGATCGGGCTAAAACAGGGAAAATTCGCATTTCTTTTGTATATATTGCCACCATATTCGCATTTATATTCCCCCTTTTGATCATTGAAGATCTGGCAAATACAAGAAATTTACCTCAAACTATGAGTCAATATCAACTGGTAGGAATCATAGCAGGAATTGTAATTCTTTTAACATATGGGGTAATATTAAAGTGGGGCGTCCGTGAACCTAAGGTTTTTCAAAAAGATGCAGAGACGGCTATGGGTTTTAAAGATACACTGAATTATACTATTAAAAATAAGTCGTTTCAATGGTTTTTATTCCCTGCTCTTGGTACATGGTTGTGTATTGGTATATTGGGAACATTGGTTGGACTGCATGCAATTTTTGCTCTTGGGGTTGATGAATTTGGGCTTTTAATTCTCCTTCTAATCTATTTTATCGCTGCTGCGGCTTCTACGCCATTGTGGGAATATATTCGAAGGAAAAAAGGGGCACGTATGAGTGGAATAATTGGAATTGTGGCTTGGATGATACCAATGTTATTTTATGCTTTTTCGACTAGCTTCGAGATGGCTTTAATTGCTATGATTTTCCTAGGCTTCGGACAAGGTGGAGGGCTCTATTTCTACGATCAATGCATAGCAGAGATCATTGATGAGGACGAAATTACACACGGAACGCGACGGTCTGGTATTTATTATGCAGTTATCAATTTTCTAATAAGAGCATCGGCAATCATTAATTTTGTAGTTATTGGTGTCGTATTTGCCAATGTAAATTGGGAAACCTATTCTCCCCAACCAGGCGATGAAACAGTGTTAGCACTTCGACTTCTAATGGGTTTATATCCAGCTGTTGTTCTTGCAATATCTTTGATTGGAATGTATAAATATCCCATTCATGGAGAACGATTAATGGATAATAGAAGAAAACTTACTAAACTGCATGAACAAAAGATAAAAAGTCTAAGCTAAAATCTAACTCTAAATATTTTCTTTTTTTTTTAATGATTTTCAATATAAGATTTCCATAATTCTTTTTAGAATGATTTACTATCCATAATAGCTGTAGTTTTAAGTAAAACATCGAAATTTTTTAAAATTATTTTAAACTAGTTATGGATTAAAATATAATTATGAGTATGCAAGACCTACACGTTTACGGATATCGTTGGATTGTCTTGCTTTTGTTCTTCTTGGTAAATGTTATTTCAAATATATTATGGACAACATATGCTCCCGTTACTACTCATGCTATGGAATTTTATGGAGTTGATGAATTCTTGGTGATTTTCATATCACTCGTTTTTTTAATTGTATATATACCAATCACTTTTTTAGCGACATGGCTAATAGATAAATATGAATTCAAAATTGGAGCTAGCATTGGAGCTCTACTAATGGGCGTATTTGGCTTTCTGCGCTTTATCGCTGACAATAATTATATCCTTGCTTTATTATTTAGCATAGGAATAGCTATCGCCCAACCTTTTCTATTGAATACTATAACAAAATTATCTGCAAATTGGTTTCCTGAAACGGAGCGTACTACAGCGACTGGAATTTCATTGATCGCAACTGCTCTCGGTGTTGCATTAGGAATGGTTATGACCCCAATTTTGGTTATATCTCTTAATTTTAGAAGCATGTTATTTATTTATGGGATATTAGCACTAATTTCAAGTATAGTATTTGTTATACTTATAAAAAACAAGCCACCCACACCACCTTCCTCTAATGTGGTAGTGGAAAAAATATATATGTTTAAAGGGTTCAAATTATTATTTTCAAATCGCAATTTTGTAATTTTAGCTGTTATTTTTACCCTTGGAATGGGGACATTTAATTTTATAACCACTTATGTTGAGTTAATTGTTATTCCAAGAGGTTTTGATTCCATTTTTGCGGGTATATTGGGGATGGCATTATTAAGTGGGGGAATACTTGGCACAATAATAATGTCTCTTCTATCAGACAAATTAAAACATAGAAAAAATATCATGATTTTATCTATGATAATCGCAACTGTTTCTTTGTTAACATTTTCCTTTTCTTATAATGCCCTACTATTAATTATCTCTATGGCATGTTTTGGTTTTGGCTTAATGGGCTCAGGGCCAATAACATTAGAGTATGCAGTAGATGCCACTAATCCTGTCCCAGAAGCAAGCTCAAATGGAGTATTAATGATGGGTGGAGCCATCGGGGGGATAATTTTAATAATAGGCCTAGAGAATGTAAAATTCTCAGGAGATTATTTTCCTGCATTGATTATTCAAACCGTTTTACTTGCCCTCTGTGTTGTTCTAACTTTTTTTCTAGAGGAATTTAAAGTAAAAGAAGATAAAAACTGATATTATAAAAAGAGTCTAATTTATATTTTATAGAGAAAAGTTTATTTTATTAACATTAAGAGACATTATGTAGAAATTATTCACGGAACAAAATCTAAGGCTAACCCTACCAAATACTACTTAAATGACAATGGAAGAAAAACTGTTTCTCTGATATTTCAGTTTAGAGATTATTATAAGAGTATTTAAAACACTGTTGTCTATTATTTTTGTATTTTTACATTCTAATTTTTATCTTTTTAATCATTTGTTAAATCAATATCTTATAAAAGTTTAATTTAATAAAAGCATATTAATAACTACTATAATTGATCATAGAGTTGAAAAAAAAGAATGAAAGCTGTAGAATTAGATGCTAAATGGTCTCCAAAACCAGATTTTAAATTGGGTTCTAAAGACATAGATGGTAAATTAACTTATTTAGGCTCGCAAGTATGGAAAAATCCTGTAGTTAAGGTTGTTGATAAATTAATCCCAAAGATTAATCCCAATGAAGTGCTTTTAGAAGTCAAAAGATGTGGAATTCTTGAAAGTTTGCTTTCGAGACCATAATTTGTGGATCTGATGTTCATATGCTCCAAACATATGAAGATGGGTATATTTATTATCCGGGATTAACAGCATTTCCAGCTGTTTTAGGGCACGAGTTTGCAGGGGAAATTGTTGAAGTTGGGAGTCAAGCAATAAGTAAGAGAACTGGTAAATTATGGGAAATTGGCGAACCTGTCACTGTTGAAGAAATGGTATGGTGCGGTGAGTGTCGCCCATGCTGCGATGGTTATCCTAACCATTGCGAAAGATTACAGGAGTTAGGATTTTCTATAGATGGGGCTTATGCTGAATTTATTGCTGTTCCCGCTAAACTCTGTTGGAGTCTTAAAAAACTAGAAGGGAGATATGATAATATCTTTAAGGCTGGGAGTTTAGTTGAACCCACATCTGTTGCCTATAACGCTGTTATAGAAAGAGGTGGGGGAATTCGGCCAGGTGAAAATGTTGTTATTTTAGGTGGAGGTCCTATTGGTCTTGCTGCGGCAAGCATCTTAAAATTTGCTGGAGCTGGAGTTTGTATCGTTTCTGAACCAGATCCAAATAGGGCTGCTTTAGCAAAAAAATTAGGAGCCGATTATATCATTAATCCATTAAAAGAAAATTTTGTGGAGAAAGTTAAAGAACTTACGGATAATGAAGGCGCTGCTATTTATTTAGAAGCAACGGGACTACCTCATGTAGTAACTGATGATATTCAGAATGCCATATGGGAAACTAAATCTGTAAATACAACAGTAGTTATTGTAGCAAGAGCAGAGCAGAGAATGCCAGTTTGTGGAGAATACTTTCAAGTAAGAAGAGCTCGTATTGTTGGTGCACAAGCTTAAATAGCTTTCCTATTTAAAGTGTATGGCCACAGCGGGCACGGAACTTTTCCAAACGTCATTAGTTGTATGGCTGCTGGAATGGATGTGACGCCAATGATTACAAAAGAGATTTCACTTGATGATGTTCCTGAAAATCTTAAATTATTACAATCAGATAGAGAAAATTGTAAGATTTCTGTAAAAATTAATTATTAGTTCCAATATTTTTTTTCCTATCTCTTTTTTTGGACTTCGCTTTAAATAATTGACCTTAAGTAATCCGCACTCTCTTTCGCGACCTCTTCAAAAGATGGTTTCATAATTGTCTCAATTGAAGCATAATCATTGTAACCAGCTGTTTTAAAAATCGTTAAAAATGTTCTAAAATCAAAATGTCCTGTTCCTGGAGCCCTCCGAGTACAATCTGCTAAATGGATATGACCAACATAATCTGTTATATCTTTTAAATCATCCCAAATAAATCCAGGGTCCTCCTCTAAATTAATATGATAAGAATCGAGTAATAATTTTAATTTCTCGGAACCGATTTCATCAACAAGATTCACTGCTTCCGAAATCGTATTATAAGAATCAATCTCAAAGCTATTTATTGGCTCAAATACTAGCATTACATTATTATCTTCTGCGATATGACAACATTCTTTTAGCGATGATGTAATATTTAATTTTTCCTTTTTAGCACTACTTTCATTATTATATCGACCTCTAATTAAACCAATTATAACTTTTGAATTTGTCTCCCGTGCGAATTCAATATAGCTACTAATCCTTTCTATTGCTTTTTCTCGCATGTTTTCATCAGCATGCCCTAAAGAGTAACCGAATCTTATAAATGTTGAACCTGTTCCTAACGCTGAGATTTCCATTTCATAAGAATCTTTAATTTCGATTATTTTATTTACTTCTATATTTTCTGGTTTCAATAAACTTAATTCAATACCATTATAATTTAGCGGTTTTAGAAACTCACATAACGAAGAAAATTGCTCATTAATTTTTTCTTGATTGCTTTTGGATTCCTTTAACCCAGAAACAATACTTAACTTCATAATGATCTAATTATATATACGTTGATTAAAAAATGTAATATAAATACAAGCAAATTTATTGATAATACTTTTTTTTGGGAGAGAAGTTTATATAATTAATACATTATATTATAAATAAAAATTGAATTATTAACGGGGAATAACGTCGGAATAATAGTTAGCAATATTAAATACTGAGTCCGAAAAAATTTTTCTTTAATTCAACTAAAATTTGGTGTTATACAAAATTGATTAGGAAAAACACATCGATACTAACAATTTTATTATTAACAATATTTATAACCTCTCTAATTCATATACCAACGTATAGCACTAATGATAATTCACCTATTGATCAAATAAGCGATAATAATCAACGGGATAGAGACCTCCCTAAAAAAAAACCCATTGAATTAGAGGATTTAAAAATTGCTGATATATCTGATGACCAGCAGAATCATAATTTTTCTTTAGATGTATTCGTAGATGAGAATTGGCTTGAAATATTTTTTTTCCCAGGATTGAATTCTACTAAATTAAACGAGATAGAAACTAACTGGATTGAGATTCCAAGAACCAATGGTTCTAGAGTAAGTTTTACTTACTTTATGACTAATCTTGTGAATTTGTCAGATGGGCAGTCGGTGATGCCCAGTAACTTCACCACGATGAAATTATCGTATGAAAACCAATCTCTCGAGAGAGAAGAGATAGGAGAAATTAATGATTTAGAACAACCAAATAAAGATGGTCTCAATGCTACTATTTCTGGCATGGTTGATATAAACAAGACAAAGAATGCTCGTTTTGTTGTTTGGAATGATTGGGATGAAAATACAAACATAAGTTATAATGCTATTATGTTAATTAATAGAAAAACCCAATATAATTTAACATCCAAATTTATCCCAACTAAAGAAAACACGAAATCTGATGCAATAACTTGGGAAATTAATTTTGAAGGTCATCAGAACTGTTTAAGTTATGATGGTCATGTGAAAATAGAAGAATTAGATAATTTCACAGTAGAGAATGTATTAGGATATGATGGAAATTATTGGACTCCGTTGAATTATTCAAGAAATGAAACTACTGTTTTCATAAGTGATTCGTATTTAGAATATAAAATAGAGCTACAAACTCCCAATTATCTTACGGTACTGTTTAACGACAATTTAACAAGTAGGGCTCCTGAGTTGAGATTGTATAGTACATGTGGAATCTCAGGAAATTTGACTGTTTGGTTTAAATTAACAAATGGGACTATCTTGAAAACGAGTTGGTTGGTTCAAGAGAATGAAACTAAATTTTTTAATTATATAATGCCTATGAATGCTACGGGAGGAATAGGAAATCTAAATGTTACACGCACGAAAAATAGTAAATCTAAATTTGGAGTTAAACTTACTGAAATTGTTTTCCACAAGAATACATTAATAGGGGGTTATTCTCAAAATACTACAGCATTCAGGGATTTTTTAGTTTTAGCTGCTTATATAGATACTGATTTAAAAACATGGTGGGATCAAAAAAATATCGCTGAAGGTCTTGGTTTAACTGAATTTGAGAGACTTGAACTGTCTAATATCCCTAATGCGCTAGTTACTTATGAGTTTGAAGATTTATTTGGAGAATTGAATGTGAGCTATATTCCTGGACTTAATATCAGCATCTATAACAATATCGTAGATTTAAAAGAGTATCTTATACCTCCAGGTGTGTATAATATAACATTTAAAGCTATTAAGCCAGGATATAAAAGTGTAGAATTTATAGATCAATTTAATATTTCAAAAAGCCAAGTATCTTTAGACCTTCAAATTACCCCTTCTGATAAGGTTTTTACAATTGAAGAAACATATTCAGTTTCCATGAATTTAATTACATTTGTACCATATCCTCCTTATTGGGAGGGATTTTTGAGGGTTCCAGTATTTGTAAATCTTACATTTAGTAATCTAGATACTGGAGAAACAGATGTAGATGTTCAGTGGTCAGATCAATATGGAAGACCTTTACCCATAGTACAAACACTTACAATATCAGGCCCTATGGAAAATACAACCTTGCCAGGGAATTATAATTTAAATTTTACCATAGTTTCCGAATATTACAATGGGAGTGCGTCAGTTAATATTACTGTTATGAAAAAAGACCTCGATATCACTTTAAACTATGAATCTAAAGTTGATGAGGATGAAGGATTTGATATAACTTGGGATTTGGAGCATGGTAATTTTACTGGTAATCGAGAAAATATGACGATGAAAATCTATTTAGATGGCTTCCTTTATAATGAAGTGAATTTTACAGCAATGAATAGTTCTTCGGGAGGTGTAAGATTTAAGCTTGATGACGGAGATCATATTATTACATATCGGCTTATAAGTCCATTTTATACTGCTGAAAGAACTATTATTATCGAAGCTGAGAAAGGTTCTTCTAAGCCAAAAGAAATATCATGGATTGAAGAAAATTGGCCATTTTTACTATTGCTCATCCTAGCAGTAATCGCCATGAGTATTTTTGGAGTTTATATGACCATTTCGAGAAGAAAAGTAAAGGCTAAAAGAGAATTAGAGTCCGAATTAGTAGCCCTCAAGACAAAATATGCAGCTACCGAAAAGAATGTTTCGCTAATTGAAGCTCAAATCTCCCAAATTGCTGGAATTTATTGGATTCTAATAATCCACGCGGAGCAAGGAGTGACAATGGTAGAAATTACAGATTTCATGTTTGATAAAGTTTTAAGTAAAGAGTATCAACAATTAGCTGAGGAAGGTGTAATTAGAGATTCAGCATTAATTGGTGGATTTCTCACAGCAATTCGAAATTTCAGTAGAGAAACCTCTGATATTTCAGAACATCAAGCAATTTTTAATAGCCAAACAGATTATAGCACAATCGTAAATGATAAAGAAGTTCATAGACGAATATTAGAAGGTTCTAACTATTTTATGGCATTTATTTCAGCAAAAGAGACAACAGAGATTATGGATGTTTTGGGCGCAATAAACTCAATTTTTAATGATGATTATGGTGAGGCGGTGAAATCCTTTTTGGGAAGAATATCTGTTTTTGATCCATTCAAAATAGAGTCTGTGGCCTATTTACATAATATAATAATAGAAATGCAGAAAAAACTTGAAGATGAGAAACTGATGCTAGAGCATTATCAACGCCATCTAAAACAAGTTCAGGATAAAATCGGTATAAAAAAGAACAAATAGTTTATTTTATTCTCTCTTTTTAATTTCTCTTTTTTTGATAATAATAAAAAATTTATCATTAATTCGAGATTTAATTATATAATAAGAATATTTTATTCAAAGTGATTTATTATGACAGATTGGAATTTGCCTCCTAAAGGTGGTCATCTTGATCTACCCGATGGAATTTATCTCCAAAATATGAGTATAGCTGAAATAAAAGAGCGCGTCATAAAGAATGATGTCATTATTATCCCTGTAGGCTCCACTGAAAATCATGGTCCCGCTGCCTGTATCGGAGAAGATACTTTTTTGGTGACGCGTATGGCTGAATTAGTAGCAGAAAAAACGGGATGTACTGTTGCTCAACCCACCTGGTATGGCTCACATCCGTATCACCATGTGGGAATGCCCGGAACGATCATTGTTCCTGAAGAAACTTTTAAAAGTCTTTTACGCTCCGTTATGGCTGGTTGCTGGAACACGGGATTCCGGAAAATGGTACTTTTAAACGGTCATGGTCAAGAATATGTAATCCCATCGGCTATCCATGAATTTGCAAAAAATTACCAATTACCGATGGTTGTCTGTAATGTTAATTGGTATCATGCAATACCAGAGCATTGTATGGATCAAGAACATGGAGGTCCATTCGAAACGCCTTTTATCCACGCAGATGAAGCAGAAACTTCCTTCTCAATGACATTGTTCCCTGAGATGGTAAAGTTAATCGATGCTTGTGAAGATAACGAAGTAATTGGATGGATGCCTGATGGTCATGTAGATAAAGCAGGAAATATATATCAAAAGCCAATTAGATGGTACGGGCAAGTAGGATTTGGTCCAATTGAAGTAGCAGCATATCCTGAAGGTCATGTAGGGTGTCCAAGCAAAGCGAGTTTTGAAAAAGGAAGACCTGGCATGGAAGCATTCTTAGATTATTTGGAGAAATTGGTTAATGATATTCTAAAGACTTTTCCCGTGGGAACATTACCTCCGATTGAAAGCATTACACAACGAGATCCAAAGGAAATTGAACCCTATATAAAAGGACCTCTTAATGGGGGGAAAAGTATATACGAGCTAAGATATCCTCCTTAAGATTCTAAACTCTTTTTTATTATTTCTATTTTTATTTTAAAAGCTAAATTTATTTAAAGTTAGCAGATGCCTGCAGGTAAAGCTGAAATTAGAGACCTAATTAAGAAAGAGTAGCGGATTTATTAATAATATCAAATACATGACTTATTTCAATTTGGTCTTCTGTTAAAATTATAACAATATTCTCTAATATTTTCATTGATAGTATATAGAAGTTATCTGAATGTACAATATTGAAATCGGGTTTATGTAGACCTATTTCTTCTGTAATTTCTTCAGCTAGCTCATAGAGCTGAGAAATATTTAAACTAATAGATGCCTTATTAAATTCATCTTCATTGATGTAAGCTTTTTTCACAACTCCATTTTCCGAAGTGATTATTATAAAATAAACTTTAGATTTCAGATCATTTACTAAATTATTCAAAATCAAATCTAAATCCAAAGCAACGGTCATTAGAAGTAACCATTCGTAAAAGTTTTGTTATTAATTATTATGAATTTAATTGTTAAATAAGTTTAGGTTAAAGCTAATTTTTTGATATATGATAACAAAATAAAAAAATCAAATTTTAAAATTATGCGTAAGAGATCTAAATATGTATAAGTATGGCGTAAATTTACTCCTATGGACAAGTAATTTTACAGAAGAAGATTTATATTTACTAAAAAAAGTAAAAGAACTTGGATGTGAAGTTGTAGAGATTCCCATTTTTAATCCCGATAAATTTCCATCAGAAAAAGTCTGGAAAGAATTGAATAAATGGAATTTAGATGCTTGTGTGTGTTATGGGTGCGAAATAGACTCAGATATTGCATCATTAGATGATAATATTCGCACAACAGGAATTATTCGATTTAAACAAGCTATTGATCATGCGAATATTTTACACGCTAAAAAAGTTGGAGGTGTAGTATATAAAGCAGGAGGGGTATTCACCGGCTTAGCACCCTCAGAAGATGAATGGAAAACTTCTGTAAAGTCAATGAAAGAAATCGCCAAATATGCCAAGAATTTTGATATATCTATAGGGGTAGAGCAAATCAATAGATATGAAACATATTTTATTAATACAGTAGACGACGCGTTAAAATATTGTAAGGATGTCGGAGAACCGAATATGTTTATACTACTAGATACTCACCACTTAATTTTAGAAGAATTAAATTTTTATAACTCAATTATAAAAGCTGGAGACTATCTCGGACATTTTCATTCATCTGAAAATAATCGTGGAACACCAGGAACTGGCTTAGTAAATTGGAATGAAGTTTTCAAAGCTCTTAAAGATATTAACTATAAAGAATGGCTCGTTATAGAATCATTTTATATTGGATTTGGAAACATTTGGAAACCAATTACAGATTCACCAGAAAAATTAATTACTGAGGGACTTAAAAACCTTAAAACAATTGAAAAAAAAGTAGCCTCCGAAGATAAATATTAAAAAAATGGTGGGCCTAGCAGGATTCGAACCTGCGACATCCCAGTCCGAAGCCGGGTACCCTTTCTGGTAATTTTTCTTAATGAAAAATCCAATCCAGGCTAGATTACAGGCCCAATTATCGTTTTTAAAACTAATTAGTTGAAAAAATTTTAATGAAAATATAGATTATTTAATTCTTATCTACGATTTCTAAAAAATCTTTTTATAACTGTATAACTACGATTGAGAGATAATTATTCATAAAAGTTAAAGCTCTTTTTAACATATCTCTTGTTTTTCTATCAAAAATTGTATCAATGAAGGTATGAGAATAAAATTTTTAAAAGTTCAATTATTTCTTATTTTATATTTCAATTAACAATTGTTATTTGAATATCTTTTAAAAAGCCTACATAGTGTAGCACGGTCTATAACACGCAATCTCTTGCGTATTGACTAAGCATTTGGGACTGTCACTCCTACGACGCGGGTTCAAATCCCGCTGCCGGCGCTTTTATTAACTAAATCTCACAATTGGCCAAAAATCGAAATAGAAATCCATAATCGATAAAAAATACAATAGATTTCATAGAAAAACTGTCAATTTTTCTCATATTTTATTCAATTTCTTTCTCATTTGAAAAAATAAAATGAAATTATAAAATGAATAATTATGTTTTTTTCAAGATAACGTGATAAGAAAAAAATCCTTTTAAAGTAGAGTGAATTATTAAATTTGCTTAATGTATTTATAATTAACAATTTTTCAGATTCAAAAAGAAGGTTGAAAAAAGTTTAAAAGGTTGAAATATTATGGTTGATGAAGCGATGATTAAGGAACTTAAGGGTTTAATGGATGCAGGCGCAGAAGCTGCCGATCCAAGCGCAATCCTTAAAATGATGGAATTTTTCAAACAAATTTCCAAAGAAAGCGAAGATTTGGCTGAAGAATTAGAAGATATGGATATCACAGTCCAGATGATTCTGAC
>SDBT01005141.1_pt1 | contig 22063 bp, 20 predicted proteins | sample 2277101 | NCBI WGS metagenome assembly SDBT01 (sample SAMN10404973, study PRJNA504765) | marine sediment metagenome | isolation source: marine sediment core GS10_PC15, 103 cmbsf | place: Arctic Ocean: Southern Knipovich Ridge | collected 2010 | reverse complement strand
CTGCTCGTCAGCTGCGTTTACGTAACATAGGTGGCCTTATTATCATAGACTTTATCGATATGGCCATCGGCGCGAATAGACAAAAACTCTTTCAACACTTTGAAAAAATGCTACGCGAGCATGACAAATTTCAATCAGTTCTGCTCAAAATTTCTGAGTTTGGTCTGGTGCAAATGACGCGCAAACGGTCAGGTAAAACATTAGTACAACAATTGACCAATACGTGCGGAACATGCACTGGCTTAGGATTTGTAACCTCATTGCAAACCGAATCATATACCATTTTACGCAAGTTAAAGCATGAACTTAAAACTAAAAGGCTTGGACCAAAAGTTACCCTAACGTTACATCCGGAAATATTTGATTATATTACTAATACTGAATATAATGCTATTTTGAATCTTGAGCGAATGGCGAAAACCAGCATTACCATTGCAAGCAACCCGCAACTTGCTGTTAATGAATACAAAATTGCAAAAAAATGATATTCTATTATTATATAACTTAGCTATATCTATTAGCTGTATCTATTAGTTATATCTATCTATTAAATTTATTTTCTCTCATTCACCCAATGTAATAGTAAAAAGTTTTAGTAGCAAAAACTCCATAAAGGTACGCCATGGCAAAAGAAGTATCAGTTCTTGATAAATACCCTGAATATGAAGCTACCATTGGCATAGAGATTCATGCCCAGCTTTTGACCAAAAGCAAAATATTTTGTTCGTGTGCAAATACTATAAGTAAAGAGCCAAATAAAAATATCTGCAATATTTGTGCTGGTCATCCCGGATCACTACCTGTACTGAATAAGAAAACTATCGATTATGGAATTTTGGCCGGTCTTGCTACTAACTCTACCATAGCAAGAATATGCACTTTTGATCGCAAACACTATTTTTATCCTGACTTGCCCAAAAATTATCAAATCACCCAGCAATACAAGCCAATTTGCACAGAAGGAAGTGTACCAATTAGACTTGAAGATGGATCTATAAAAGTAGTTCGCTTGACACGCATTCATATTGAAGAGGATGCGGGGAAAAATATTCATTCTGCCTATAGCAAGCAAACGTTTGTTGATTTAAATCGTGCGGGCACCCCACTTTTGGAGATTGTTTCACACCCAGATCTTTCAAATGCGTATGAAGCAAAAGCATATTTAAAAGCGCTGCGAGCAATTGTACAGTATTTAGGCATTTGTAGTGGCAATATGGAAGAAGGGGCATTCAGAGCCGATACCAATATCTCAGTACGAAAAAAAGGTGCAAAAAAACTTGGCACCAAATGCGAATTAAAAAACATTAATTCATTTAAATTCATTAGTGACGCTATTGAGTATGAGATTGAACGTCAAATAGGTATTTTGCAACAAGGAGCAAAGGTTCTGCAAGAAACCAGATTATGGAACACCAAAAATAAACAAACTATTGTCATGCGTTCAAAAGAAGAGGCAGCCGATTATCGCTATTTTCAAGATCCAGATCTTCCATTGATAGAAATAGACGGTGAATGGATTTCTCGGGTACAAAAATTACTTCCAGAACTACCGCATGAAAAATTTGAACGTCTGGTGACCAAAGGCTTGTCTCCCTATGAAGCAGCAATCATTGTAGATGATATCAAGCTTGCAAATTACTATGAACAAACAACCAAATATAGTTCAAGCAAACAAATCATCAACTGGATACTGCGTGACTTAATGGGTTATTTAAAAGAAGAAAAAATTAGCTTAATTGAATGTAAGGTAACACCAGAAAGGCTTGCTGCGCTTGTTAATCTAGTTGAAACTGGCAAAATCAATAATCATGCTGCCAAAGAAGTTTTTGCAATTGTTGCACGTACTGGCAAAGAACCCGCTGATGTGGTCAAAGAACAAGGGCTGGAGCAAATTGGTTCAGTTGAAGAACTTGAAGCAATTGTCAAAGAGATTATCGCGCAAAATCCGCAAGAAGTTATCAATTATAAAGCTGGCAAAGAAAAACTTTTTGGCTTCTTTGTTGGTCAAGCAATGAAAAAAACACAAGGCAAAGGCAATCCAAAAATTTTGCAAGAATTGTTAAAAAAACATTTATCTTAATTTTTTTCGTAAGAAGTGTTGTGAATAAAAATATAGTATGGGCTACATTATTGCTATGTTCTCCATTAATTGGAATGGATTCAGATGAAAATGTTCATTATGTAAATCCTAAAAAGATACAAGCTACTCATCAGGTTGCCAAACTTATTATTGAAGTTAGTAAAAATACATTAGGGCAGCAAACCATAGATTTACGTTCTAGAAATATTTTAAGCTCCAAATACATGCAATTAAAAACAGGTTTGATTCTTAAAGATCCCGACAGTGAAAGTAACCGCTTACAATTGTATACGCCTCTTGGAATCTACAAGCTCGGAACTTCAACAAACCCAGCCTCTGTCTTAAAAGCCCTCCAAGGAAACGAGAATATTGCGTTAGAATATTTTACTCAAAAAGTAGATGGTAAAACACTTACAGGCTATCAAGTTAATCGCATTAATAGTATTTCATTACCAAAAGCACGATTTAGATCTAAACAGAGCTACATACCAACAAAAGTGGCTCATAAAATATGGGATGAAAATAAACCAAAAGATGATGAGTAACCAAAAAGTACCATGCCTGAGCTTAAAAAAAATAACTGATTTTCTAGATACCTATCTTGCAATCAGTGACATTCCAGATCTGTTTTATAATGGCTTGCAAGTAGAAGGCAAGCAAGAAGTTGGTACTATTGCTTTTGCGGTTGATGCTGGAATGGCATCATTTGCAAAGGCTGCCGAACAAAAGGCAGATATGCTCATTGTGCATCACGGTCATTTTGACAATCGTTCTAATCCATCATTGGTTGGATGGCAAAAAGAACGTATTAGATTTTTGCTCGATAATAATCTTTCACTTTATGTTGCCCATCTACCACTTGATCGCCACAGAGAAGTTGGCAATAATGCTCAGCTATTAAAATTGCTTGATGCTACCATTGAGGAAGAATTTGACATAGAAAATGGCAAAAATATTGGCTGGATTGGCAAAACATCAAAACCAACACCGTTGACTAAAATTGAAGAACTATTGAACACCAACCTTGCAACTCAATGCACCACTCTTGCATTCGGTCCTGAACTCATACATACCATTGCTGTCTGCAGCGGCGGTGGTGGCTACAAAGTTTTTTCAAAAGCTTTAGAAGCTAACGTAGATTTATATCTGACTGGCGATACAGTTGACGTATATCGCACTGTGCAAGATGCAAAATGTAATGTTATTTTTGCCGGCCACTATGCGACTGAAACAGTCGGGCTTAAAGCATTATCTAACGTCATACAAAAGCAACTTGATGTTAAAACAATATTTATTGATCTGCCAACCGGGTTGTAAAAAGCATTATACATCCTTAAGACGCGGCTTAGGATATAAATCTTGCATCTCTTTCATTAATCCATAATCCATTAATCCCACTATGTAACGTCGCACACGATACAATTGCAGATGCAATAAATGGCGGACTTGTCCAAATACCATCTATCACCCACGACATTTCATATGAAGCAAGCCAACCATTGAATGCTCCTTGAAGTTTGTAATATTTAATTTGGCTTTTTATTTCTCCTGCCCAATACAAAATACTCATAAGGCTTGCTACTATTTTGGTACTATGCCAGGTAATGCGGGCCGCCCGTTTAGTTATGTAGGAACGGTGGGGTTGAGTTATTTTTTCTAAGACAGCGAATGTCGAAAACAGCCGGCAGTATGATCATTGGTCATGCCAACGGCCTGCATAAAGGCATAGCAAATAGTGCTACCCACGAATTTAAAACCACGTCGTTTTAAATCTTTTGACATGGCTTCAGAAATCGTCGTAGTTACGCGAACATATTCGATGGTCTGCCAATGCTTTTGGATCGGCTTTCCGTCAACAAAGCTCCAAAGATAATCAGAAAAAGTGTGATACTCGTCCAACACCTGAAGATAAGCTCTCGCGTTGGTCACGGCAGCATTTATTTTGAGACGATTTCGAATAATACCTGGGTCTGACAACAACGTTTCAACTTTCTTTTTGGAATATCGCGCTATTTTTTCAGGGACAAAATTGTCGAAAACCCGGCGATAGTGCTCCCGTTTTTTTAATATCGTCAACCAACTCAATCCCGCCTGAGCACCTTCCAATATTAAAAACTCAAACAGTAGGCGATCATCAAAAACAGGAACACCCCATTCCTGATCATGGTAATCGATATCGATGGGATCTTGAGTTACCCAGTTACAACGGTTTTTTTTAGTGATCATAATGATATTTTATCACAAGTCCTCGCATCTTTCTATTATCTCGATAATTTATCTTTCAAAGCGCCAAGAAAATCCATTGGTAATGGGGAAGACAATCGTCGAACTTTTGTCCCCAGCAATGATCGATCATTTTTATATCTGCTGACGGTAGATAAAATAGGCACTTGCAAGATTCAGCTTATTCCAGTTCTCATTAAGGATATGCAAGTCAATCGAGCACAAGAAAAAGATTATCAAGAAACACTCGAAGGCATGAAACAGTTATCAGAAGAATTTGGAACCACAGTTCAAGATGATGGTACAATACAAATCAATTAAACTATTGTTTTGTGAATGCAAATCATGCTAGATAAATAAAAAGGGGAAATTTTAAAAAGGAGAAAAAAATGGCTAAAATGCTTGATAACTGTTCTTACGACAAAATTAAATTACTTCACCAGCTTAGTAGTATGCTTTGGTTTATTGATAAACATTGCCATGAAAATGCAAAAATAGCAGGAGACACCGAATGCAAAGCATTTCTTGAACACCTAGAAAATGATCTTTCAAAACACGTGGAAGAACTAAAAAATATTGCCTGCAAATAAAAGCTTCTAAAACTTAGTGCTCTAGAAGCTTTTATTGCCAAATATTACTCTATCTGCGTTGCCACACACTAGCCCATTTTGCACTTGCCATATCTTGTTGCACAGCTATTTGTTGCCTTGCAAAATTTCTCTGATCTGCAAGCTTTACTTGTTCGAGATATTCTTTGTTACCACGAACCATTTTAATTACCTTCGTGAGATTATCACGCATAGCACCAGCTTCAGTAATAAGACGCTGGCAATTTTGTACAAAATCATACTCATGGCAGTCAGTCATTGCGGCATTAAGTAAACCAACTGCGTTAATTGACTCTTGATAAAGGTTACTCAAATCATTAAAAGCAGTAACAAGAGGCAAGTCATGGGTAACGTAAACCTCTTGTAAATGATTCATTAATTGTTCTTCGCTTTCAAATGGCTTAAGAGCAAGTGAATTATTTCTAATTTTTTCAACCTTTGATTTGGCTCGACCTAGTCTACCATGTGGCGTAATTCTATTCGTTAACCAGTAAATAAGGCCCGTTGCAAATATCCCACCAGCACCCCAAGCCCAAACATAATCATCGCCTTGATTTAAATAAGTTAGTCCTGTGGCAGTTATACCACTTGCTCCAGTTAACACGTAAGCAGTAGCTTGGGAAATAGGGTATGTATTAGATACAAAGGATGTCACAATAACAAAACTTAAAATTCTAGCCATTTTTTTCATAAAAAATCCTTCAAAATTAAGAAAACTTGTAGTACTTATTCGCATCTTTATGGTATATACTTTACCTCTAAAGTCAAGGCTATTAATCTTGTTTTTGAAATAATCATGTTTAAAAATTGCTAAAAGAAAATAAAGAAAGATCTAGCTTGAAAGCAAAAGGTATATGCTTGCTACTCATAGTTGTACACGTTGGCTTATTTGCTCAGGAAAAAGAGGATTCGCACGTTAATGATTTAGTCAGAAAACTTGAAAAAAAACTACCCGCATCAAAATTTCATGATGATTTGGCCTTTGCCAATATACCATCACTCATCTTTAATTTAACTAAAAAAACTGAAAAAAAATACTTAGGCAAACAACCTGAATCGACAAGAGAAACAGTCGTTCAAGAATATTTAAAAGATAAAGAGTTGCCTACTTTCCCTCGGGCAATACTCAAAATACGAGAGTTACAGCGGAGACTAAATTTTTACCCAGCTCATCCTCAGAGAAGTTATTATTTCCCATCTCGCACAGCCCATGATGATGGTGATAATATTTTATGGCATCCTAAAGAGGATACTATTCTTTCCTGTCGAGGAGGGATGACTCATGTATGGGAGATTAGTAAAAAGCCAGGCCAAAAATATGTAAAAACATTTATTGATGATAATGGTAATTTTACTGTTCAGGCACTGAGTCATGATGGGCAATACCTAGCCACCGGTGGAGAAAGTAATGTACCTATTCGTATATGGAATCTAAAGCAAAATAAAGTAGAAGGAGCAGTCAAAACACTTGCGCACTGCGATGATATATCTAGTATTGATTTTTCTTCTGATGATAAACAACTTGCAATAGCACAAGGCAAAAACATATGCATTTGGTCATGGACACATAACCAACCTGAAAATCCAGTAACAACAGTTCTAGCTGCTGCAGACAGAATAACTGCCCTTCGATTTATTAATCAATCCTTTCTAATTTCTGGCTCAGATGACGGTACTATTTATAAGTGGTGCATAAACGTAAATACGCCACTCTCAAAATGCAAACTCAATAACCGTATTACCTCACTTCACGTAAAAAACAATGATAATACACTTGTATGTAGCACAACAAACCAAATTTACATACTCCACTTATTAACCTGGGATATCCTTCGGGAATTACCACTAGACAATAGTCAATATGCACAAACGCGCTTTAATCATAAAACTAATCAAATCAGTGTATATGAAAAAACTTGGGGCTCGAAAAGTCCTGTACATATCTGGAAAAATGGAGATATAAAGAAGAAGGATCCACTTAAGATAGAAAGTAATAATCCTGGCAGTAAGATTCTCGACTGCACATTTTCTCCCGATGGCTCGCATATCGCTTTATTAACAACTGGAAATGAAGTTGAAATTTGCGAAATACCGCCAGACTACTCATCTATTGCCGCCTATACTTTTGATAAACTTTTTGGTCTATTGGCAAAAAATATCAAAGAAAATTCAACTCAAAAAATAACAAATCTTAAAACCTTTTGCTCAAATACTTTTGCCGATTTGGATGATAATCATAAAAAACGTATACTTTGCCGTCTGCGAAGTCAAAAAGAAACATGGGATATAGCAGAAGAATTGGAAAAACAAGAACGTATTCAACAGCAACTTAAATCAGATCAAGATTTAAAAGATTTTGCAATAATTTGATTTTAACTGATAGAAAAATAATGCCCACTTTTTTTAATAAGACCATCAGAGCTTAGTTTTCTCACAATGCGCTCGACTCGCTGCACATCTTTTTTTAGGACTTTTGCAAGTTCTTCGAAACTCATGTTTAAATGTTCAGTAAGCAATTTGATGATCATACCACGAATCTGTCGATCAGAACCTTCGAACTTGCTTTGTTTAGTATGATGCTTACTTTTTCTGCTTGGATTAGTATGCAGCTTTTTTAGCATGACACCATAATCCATCAAAGCATAATACCACTCTCGTGGTTTTGATCGATCAAGTGTCGCTTCAATCAATGGCATAAGCGCCTTATCATCAACCTTTTGTTCCTTTGGAAAAAAGAAATGTATAAAAACCGAGCGAATGTTAGTTTCAATAAAGACTGTTGGTTTATTGAATGCAAACGCGCAAATTGATGATGCAGTTGCTTTGCCTACCCCAGGAAAATTAATCAAAATATCAGGTGAATCTGGTAGCCTGCCATCAAATTCATTGATAACTTTTTGTGCAATCTTATACAGATAAAGACCGCGCCGATTATAACCAAGCCCTTGCCAAAGACTCAGAACATGATGTAAATCTGCTTGCGCAAGACTTGCAAAGGTAGGAAATTCAGCAATAAAAGCATTATATTTTGGTTCAACGCGGTACGTTTGTGTTTGCTGAAGCATAATTTCAGAAACAAGAACTTTATACGGATCATCAATATTTCGCCAAGCAAAGGAACGTCCATATTGTTTATAAAAATTCCAAATTATATGCCAAAACTCTACTATTTTATTTAGATTTAACTGCATATAGGTTCGTTATGTAGACAATAATAATATCATTCATGCTAATCTCATATTTAAAATAAGGTTAAATGTGCCTTTTAGTGTAAAGCGTGACTACAAAAATTCAAATAAAAACAGAAAATTTATGAAACATGCACAAATTGCTATTATCGGCGCTGGTACCGTTGGCTCAACCACAGCATATGCACTTATGCTCCAAAATATAGCAACTGACATTATTCTTGTAGATATCGATGAACCTCGCTGCAAAGGTGAGATGCTTGATCATTCTGATACACTTTCATTTTCAGGCACATCTGTAATTCGTAGCGGAACATCAAAAGAAGCCGGGCAAGCAAAAATTATTATTATTGCTGCAGGCGCACGTCAAAAACCGGAACAGTCACGTATCGATTTGCTACAAACTAATAAAAAAATAGTCAGCTCAGTCATCGAGAAAATAGAACCCATCAATCCTGAAACAATCATCATAATGGTTACCAATCCGGTCGATATACTTACCTTCCATGCTCAAAATCTTGTCCAATTACCCAAGACACAAGTTTTTGGTTCTGGTACTTTTTTAGATACGCAACGTTTGCGCGGTATTATAGCTGAAAAAATTAACATAGCCGAGCAGTCAATTCATGCTTATATTCTTGGCGAACATGGTGACACCCAATTTCCAGCCTGGTCTTGTGCTCGTGTAGCAGGAATACCTTTGCTTGATTTTCCAGAATTAACTGAAAAAGATTTAGATGCCATCGCGGAAAAAACTCGACAACAAGCATATGAGATCATTGCATGCAAAGGAGCTACTTATTATGGAATTGCTGCTTGTGTTACAGCTATGTGCGAAAATATACTGTTTGATCAAAAGCGTGTCTTGCCGCTTTCTTGCTATATAGAAGAATTTGGTATTTGTTTGAGTATACCTGTAGTTTTGGGCAAAAACGGCATCGAACAGATCCTTTCCATGCCATTAAATCAACAAGAGCAAGAAAAACTTGCATATTCTGCAGAGCAATTACGCACACTTACAAAACTCTAATTATATAGAAGAAAGTTGAAAATAGCTTATTCCTATGTTGTTGCCTCATGTTGTTGCTTTTTATCGGCTTGATTTGTCTGACTTATACGTCCAACTCGCAACGTTAGTAATGCATCTTTCTTTAGAACCTTCTTAGCTGCTTCTTTTACCTTGTCTATATTAATTTTAGCAAGGTTAGCTGCTCGTCTATCAAAAAAATCATTTGGAAAGTCATATTTATCTAAATACAAAAAGGCGCGTGCCATACTAGAATTAGAAACAAAATTATCAACAAGCGAATTAACAATAGCATTCTTAGCTTCATGAAGCTCTTGTTGTGTAATCGTATCTACCGTTGAATACATTGTGTCTTTAATAGCCTTTTCTGCTTCTTGAACTCGATCCATCGAGACTATTGTTTTTACTAGCACCATACCCGGTTGCAAATCAGAACCGGAGATTAATGAACCATGGATAGTATAAAAAAGACCGGTTTGCTCACGCAGTTGGAATAACCGAGAACTCATTGCACCCAAAACTCCACCGCCAAAAATTTGATCAAAAAGATACAACTTATCCCAATCAGGATGTTTTCTATCTATTGAAAGCCGAGCAAGACAAAGTACCACCTGATCTCGATTTATTGGATAATTAACTTCCTTGCTCTCAGGTTGCACAAGCTTTGGAAAACTAATATCTTCAACTTCAGGGCCTTGCCAATTACTAAGTGTTTTTTCTAGTACTTTTGCCAAGTCATACTGTCCTAAATCTCCAACAATAGCAATTTTTGCGCCATGCGGGCTCACGTATTTTTTATAAAAATCAACAAGATCTGCCTTTGCAAAACTTTCCAGAGTCTCTTTTGTTCCAATGCTATTTTTGCTATACGGATGCCCCTTATAAAGCTCTTGCCTAATCAAATGACCAGCAAAATAGCGAGGATCATCCCAAAAATTTTTAAGATCAGCAAGCAATTGAGTACGGACCTTTTCAATTTTATCTTCCGGAAAAACCGCCTGCGTCAATATTTCTTGCAATATTTCAAGGCCAAATTCAAAATCTTCGCGGAGCATACTCATCGCAACACCACCTGGAAATACACTTAATGACATGCCTCGAGACTCAATAAGATCAGCTAACTGCTCAGCTGTATGCTCTTTAGTACCTTCTGCAAGCATACTACTTACAAACGTATATAAACCTTGCTTATCATCAGGATCATAATAAGACTTAGCCTTGAGCTCAAGGATTATATTTATCTTAGGAGTAAGCGTATTAGTTGAATATAAAACTTTTAAACCATTTGGCAGAGTAAATGATTGTGCCTTAGGAAAATTAAATACACCAGACTCTTTTAGTTGAATTTGACTCGCATATGATGGTGGCTGCACCGGTAAGGTACGTTCACGCGCTGATAAAATTCGCTCATCTTCTTTATCAGAAAGAGCCTGTAATTTAAGCCATTCTTGTTTTTCTTTGGTAGGCAGAGGCAATACAAACCCCTTATGCATTATAGCAGGCCGCAAATATGAGGCTATAAGCTCCTGAGCTGCATGCTTCAATTGCTCAAAAGGCTCATTCAAATAATTAAAAATATAATTCTCATCTCCTGTTGCCAAAAAGTGCTTTCCTATCTGATATGCTTGATTTTCAGGACTTTCTAGCAAACAATAAATTCCCATCTTAATTTGCTTGATTGCCCGAGAAAGTTCTTTATCGGTAATACCATGCCGAACAATCGCATCAAGTTCTTGTTCTATGACTTGGGAAATGGTATCAATATCTTCAATGTTTTTAGGCTCCACCACAATAAAAAAGAGGCTGTACTCAAATAAATCATGGATACCGACACTCAAAGAAGTGGCTAATTTAAGATCTTCTACTATTTTTTTATACAAACGGGAACTTTTACCTTCCCCGAGAATACATTCAATCAAAGATACAATATGATCTTTTTTTTGATTACTTCCTGGTATCACAAAAGAAAAGGCAGCCATTGGTTGCTGTATATCTCGATATAGTGTTACTGATTTTGAAATTATATCTTGATTAAAATAATGCTGATCCTTTTTATAGGATGTATCTGCCGGAATCGCCTCAAAATGCTTTTTAGCCTCTTGAAAAACTTCCTGGGCATCCACATCACCAACTATCACTAGAGTAGCGTTATTTGGCGCGTAATGCTTTTTATAAAAAGCCCGCAGATCATCACCAGAGACACCCCAGAGATCCTGCTTGTAGCCAATTATTGGGTGATGATAAGGATGATCAGCAAATATTGTAGCCATCATCACCTCAGCAAGACTCTCAAAAGGGCGATCTTTATACATTTTTAGCTCTTGAATAACTGCCTTCATTTCAGAATTGAGCATCTGATCATTAAAAGTACAGTTAAGCATGCAGTCGCTCATAATAGGCAGAATTTCTTTCCAATGATGGGTCGGCATATTAAAGAGATAGCCTGTGTAATCATAGGAGGTAAAAGCGTTGCAACTACCCGAAAGCATATTCGTAATAACATTTATATCTGACTCAGAGAGCTTATCCGTTCCCTTAAAAATCATATGCTCAATCAGATGTGCAATACCCCGCTCCTTGTCTTGCTCATCTTTTGACCCTACATTATACCAAAGATATATAGAAACTTTGGGAATATTGTGCATAGGACGTACTAAAACTGTCATTCCATTGTCTAAGACGGCCTTGTGCACTGGTGTTATTGTTTTTACTGGATTATCAACCATTATCTCTGACTTGCCTGACTGAATTGATTTTTCTTTCATAAATGTTCCGTAATTCTTATTCTTTTGGGTTCTTTTGCTGATCAGTACATTGTTATCAGTTGAGTTAGGCATTTCTTTAGCAAAGCCAAGCTGCCCAAAGCTCAAGCCAAGTATTGTTATCAAACCCCATATAATAGTATTTAACATGGAAATACCCCACATTTGCCTTTTGAAAACAAGCTTATAATCAATATATCACAGATATACAACATAGCCTAAAGTTACCAAAAGGTAAATACCAACGCTAGCCAGGAAAATAAATTTAAAAAAGTGTTGCAATTCCAGATTGAAATTTTATATATTGATATAAAGGTAAAAGTAGAGGAAAAAATGAAAAAGTTTGTATCAATTTTATTATTTATATTACTTGTTATTTCCATGCCAGGCAATAGAATTTTGGCGGGAAGTTTTAAAGCAAAACTCATTATTCTTTTACTTAAAGCTAATATCTTTACCTTAAAATCTGATATTTCAAAAATGGAATCGAAAGCATTTGGTGTAAAAAATAACAAGAGAAAACTCGAAAAAATTCAAGAAGAAATCGAGAAAATTAAACAAGAATATGGTATAAAAAAACTCCAGCAAGAACAGCTATTATTTGAAAAAAATAAAGATAAAATAGCTGAAAAAGTATATGACGAAGCAATTTTTAGAGGTGAAAACTTATTTAGTCAATTAAATATCCTCGTTAAGGAAATCCAAAATAACCCAATCATCCAAGATCTGGTTGAAGAGATTATAAAACTTAAAAGAAAGATCCTTGAACGAAGTAAAAAAGATATAGATAAAATTCAAGAACTAGGCAAACAAATTGATAAGGTAACGCAAGAGGCTCAAGCAGAGCTTAATAGCGTAAAAAGTAAGATCCTGCCATTAGAGCAACAAATTAGAACAATATGGCTATCACGAGAGGTAGCTCAAAAACGAGCCCCTCTTATAAGAGAAAAAATTGAAGTTCTTGAAGAAATAGAAAGGTCTGTAGACGAGCGATTACCAACGCAAGATAAAAATACATTACATACTCTAAAAAATTTAATTAACAGATATGAACTTCTCCTTGATTATTTTAGAAACCCCAACAAAGTTCAAGCTGCTACCGAAGAAGAAATGTTTGGGTTTTCAAAATACACTTCTGATTAACTAAAATAATTTTTACTAAATGATTTTTTTATAAATATACGATAAACTATTATATCAATAAGAAAATAATTATTTTAAAAAAATTTTAAAATCTTCCAATCTCATGGTATCCCTTAGATATTATTTTTTCCCAGTAAGTATACACCCTCTTGCTTGCATTACTTTAGCTTTTATCTTAGGTATATGGCTCAGAGCTTCCCTGGATAAAGGTCTTCAAGTACTAACTGTTATAATGCTCAGTTTACTTATTTTATTAGTTTTTTCACTCATTACGCAAAATATACAAACATCATTGAAAAAACTTATTTTTTACATTCTTCTTGCATGTTTAGGTGGCTTTCTACGTTACCATTATCAAATTTACTCATATGAGCAAAGCAGTTTACCAAATAATGCCATATCTTTTGATATCATTGGGCACATAACAAATTATTCAAAGATGCAAAACTCCACTATAAAAAACTGCGTTACTATACATATAACTAAAATTAAAAGCCATGATATATCAAGCAAATGGGATATCATTGATAAGAAAATATTGCTTTATACGCCTTCTAAACTAAAAATTCATGCAGGTGATATACTCCAGATGGATAACATTAAAATTCAACAAAAAGCTAAGGCCTCTTTTAAGCAATACTTAATCAAAGAGGGGCTAATGGGAACAGTCTTTACCAGTAAGTTTGAATACAAAATCATTGAGCATCCAATGTTTTGCCCTAGCAGATGGATATTTGATCAAAAAGAATCATTACTCCAAGAACTTGAAAAAAAGCTTACACCAGAAACTTTTACTCTATTTAGTTCGCTATTTCTAGGAAACCGAAGTATTAATAAAAAATATATGGAGGCAACCTCGGAACAATTCAAACGATGGGGAATTGCTCATTTTCTTGCACGATCAGGTTTGCATCTGGTTATTTTTGTAGCTCTTTGGCGATTTCTTCTGAATTTGATACCACTTTCTTTTTACGTAAAACAGTTTATTATTCTACTGCTCTGTTGTATATATTTTGTCTTCAGCTGGTCTTCTATTTCATTTATTCGTGCATTTGCAAGTTTTATTTTATATAAACTAAGTCTATTGCTTAAATTGCAATCACACTTTTTGCACATTCTCACACTTGTATGTTTTACTTCTCTTGTAATTAATCCCATTCAATTGTTCTTCTTAGATTTTCAATTAAGCTTTGCTCTTACTTTTGCACTTGCATGGTTTGGCCAAGTTTACTCTCTTAGATCCAAGCAAACAGCTCGTTAATTTATTTCAATCAAACCAATAATCATTAATTCCTATGCACAAAAACTAATACTTAAACAAATATATATAAATGATTACAAATCATTGATTATATTAAATCCTATTTCTTAGACTCGTACATATTACGTTATTAGTAAATCAGAAAAACATAGATCCAATTAGGGGGAGTTCATGTCTAAGATACTATCGGAAAAGTTAAAAACAATTGCAACCCTCGTCTGCATTATCTTTGTCGCATTTTTAATTGTAAAAGAACATAAAAGTTTTGCTCAGCCTCAAATTTTAGATTTAGAAGCAACTCTTTTTGCCAATGAATTAGATTACACAAGCAACTACACCCATACAAGAGGCAAAAAATTTAGCAAGAAGCCCTGGACTTTCATAGTATATATTGCGGCAGATAATGACTTGCGAAATTTTTCAGTTCGAAATATCAAGCAAATGGCTACTATTGGATCTAACGAATATATCAACATCGTAGTTCAAATCGATATACGTTTAACACGAGATAACAAAATTACCAGAAGATATTTCATCGAAAAAAATAAAATTACTCATGTAAATGCAAATGACCCCCATTCCCAGCGTATGGATAGCGGTAACCCTAAAACCCTCATATCTTGTTGTAATTGGGCAATTAATGACTATCCTGCTGATAATTATGCACTTATTTTATGGAATCATGGCACAGGATGCCTTGACCCAGTGTATTATAGAGCTATTAATCCAATGGAACTTTTTACCTTTAATTCGACAATCAATAAGTTAGAGCTAGACAGAAGCGTAGGGTATTTAGATTTAGTCAATAAAATCCCAGCAGATGAACGCGGCATCTGCTGGGATGATGTAACGGGAAACTTCTTAACTAATCAGACATTTGAAATGGCCTTAAAAGAAATTTGTACTAAAATACTCCATGGAAAAAAATTGAGCATTATTGGATTTGATGCATGTTTTATGTCAATGGTTGAAATAGGAAATATGACTAAAAAATATGCCCATATAATGGTCGGTTCACAAGAAGTTGAGCTTGGCATAGGCTGGGATTATCTAAGAGTGTTAACTCCATTTTTAACAGGCTCAATAGACAAATTTACCTTTGCAGCGCATATTGTCCAGATGTTTGAATCAACTTACAGCAATCTAACCAATGATTATACACTATCGGCCGTAAATCTCGATGCTATTGACTCACTTGAAAATAACATTGATGTTATAGCACAATTGTTACTTAAATGCCTCAAAAAACAAAAAAATATGAGTGTAAAAAATGCTATTAAACTAAGCTCTTCACGCGTGCACTGCACACACTTTGATGAACCTAGCTACAAAGACCTGCACCATCTATATTCTAATCTTCTTACCAATCTAAAGTATTTTTCTTTAATAGATAAAAAAGAAGAGGGCCAACTTAAATCGCTGCTAAGTGAAACATTAACCAAGGGTATCACATTGATTGAAACTATTGTTTTTGAAAATAGAGTAGGAAAAAACTTAAAACAAGCAAGAGGATTGTCTATTTATTTACCGGAAAGAAAGATACATTCATCATATCCTAAAACAACATTTGCACATTCTAATGCATGGCTATCGTTTATACAAAAATATATAACCTGTTGAACCTGATGCTATCTTGGCTAGGCAACTTAACCGTTGTCCAAATTATTTTATATGTTACTATTGCTAAATATAAATAGTAATTCGCGCATGAAGCGCTTTTATCATACCCATACAATGGGGCTACCATGGATACCAAGAGTTACAAACAACAACTTCTTACTCAACTGTATGCACCCTATAAAAAATGTATGGAATGCCCTCTTGGAAATCTTGGCAGAACTCAAGTAGTCTTTGGGCAAGGCAATCCCGATGCCGATCTTATGTTCGTAGGCGAAGGCCCTGGCAAAGATGAAGACATACAAGGCAAGCCTTTTGTTGGCCGCTCAGGTCAACTATTAAATCGCGTTTTCGAATTATTACATATTCAACGAAGTGAAGTATTCATCACAAATATTGTAAAATGCCGACCACCAAATAATCGCAAGCCCCTGCCTATAGAAAGCAAAACATGCAAGAGCATTCTACTGCTAAATCAGATTAAAATTATCCAACCGCAAGTTATATGTACTCTTGGCTCCGCTGCCATTCAAAGTCTTTTGGAAAAGGAGGTAAAAATAACCAAGATACGAGGCTCAGAATACTCCCTAGGATCTATTCCCATAATTCCAGCATATCACCCAGCATATATATTACGAAACCCAAAAGAATTACAATCTTTAATTGATGATATAACCAAAGCATATAAAATGATCAGACAGAAAAAATAGGTGGTGGATAAGTGGTGGATAAGTGGTGGATAAGTGGTGGATAAGTGGTGGATAAAATTTTATAGCCCCCTTGAAATAACCCTGTAGATCAACAAATCGAGAGGGGAAAGCCTGAAAAACCCCTCCAGATCGGGTTTATGAAAAATTTCAATTAAGTTATCCACCACTTATCCACCACTTATCCACCACTTATCCACCACCCGTAAAAATGTCAATAGTATCATCTGGAGGGCAAATTCGAAGGATTAAATTTAAGTTATCCACCAAAACAAGCCGAGCCTATTATTATATATACTATATATAATTTATTAATATAATAATAATAACACTCAACCTTGATGCTTACCTCTCGCTTACTCGTGTAACTAGATAAATTTATTCCAAAAAATCGCATATTGCTAAACGCTAAAATTTATAATAAACTTAAATCATAAACTTCCTACTTAAATTATAATAATTCCTTTCGAGAAATTTTTGGTTTTAAACAATTGAACGTGCAAAGACGTTGCAATTTGCAAACCCTAAAGGACTATTTTGAGATAAAGGATCGCGTGAAGCTTGTTGACATAATAGATGAGCTCGTTGAAGAAAAAGGGCTTGATAGAGACATTCTTGGTTCGGTGATTTGCGAGGGGATGCTTGCGGCTTATCAAAAGAAATATCCAGATATCAACTTGAATGTTGTTCTTGATCCAAAAACTGGAGAGATGAATGTTTTAGTTGAAAAGGAAGTCATTTCTTCTGTTCAGGACGAAAACAGGCAAATAAGTTTAAAAAAGGCCAGATTTATTGATAAAAAGCTTAATATAGCAGATCACGTTTGGGTGCCATTTGAAGAGAAAATTGGAAGAATAGAAATTTTGAAAGCAAAACAAGTTATTGCTGGTAAAATTAGAAAAGTTGAAGCTGCGGCAGTCTTTAATGAGTTTAAAGACAAAGAGGGGGATGTTATTCATGGTACCATTCATAAATGCGAACGTGGAGGTATGGTTGTCAAGCTTGATGATGCAGTAGCCTTTTTGCCTAAGTCGCTGACGATTCCAGAAGATAAGTGTCTTATTGGTTTTCCAATTCGCGCGTTACTTAAAGAAGTGTTACCTGAACCTAAAAATGATAATCAACTTATATTGGATCGTGTTTCTGAAAAATTTCTCTATCAACTTTTTGAATTAGAAATCCCTGAGATATTTGAAAAGTTAGTTGAAATAAAAAAAATTGTTCGTGCTCCTGGGTATAAATCTAAGGTTGCTGTGATCTCACATGATAAAAATATTGACCCAGTTGGTACATGTGTAGGTGTTGGAGGTAGTCGTATAAAGCCTATATTAAAAGAGCTTAGCGGTGAAAAAATTGATATAATTGTATGGAATGAGGAATTCCTGGAGGAATTGATAAAGGATGCGCTTAAGCCGGCACAGATTAACAGAGTAGAGCTTGTTTCCGATAGGGCAGCAAAGGTCTGGCTTGATGAGGACCAGCGTTCTTTAGCTATAGGTAAAATGGGGCAAAATATAACTCTTGCATCTAGGCTTGTCGAGAGAGATATACAATTAGTTCAAGATGACAATAGTAAAGAGAAAGAAAAAAAAGATGAGTTTGAAATAATGGAATAGCTTATTTTTTCAATATTTTAAAATGGGCTTGTCGATTTTAACAGATTGTAACGTAATTTTAAGAATCAAGTAATGCGTGTATATGAACTTTCAAAGGAATTTGGCGTTTCAACAAAAGAGCTCCTAAGGGTGTTACATGAAGGTGGCTTTGAATTAAAAAGTCACATGGCTGTCCTTAGCGAGGAGGCTATAGCGTTTTTAAATAAGCATTTTTTAACAGAAGATCGTTCTATGGATACAGAAAAAATAGCTTCAACTGCCAAAAAGGAAAATGACAGTAAAAGAAAAGAAAAGAAGGTAAAGGCAGACACTCAGCCAAAACTAAAAAAGATTGTCATTGCGCCAATGAGCCTAGCCCAGTTTGCGCTTGAATCCAGGCTATTAGTTAATGAAATAATTTTGTTCCTACTAAGAATAGGTATTGTTGCAACAAAAAATCAGGTTTTACCTGCCGATGTTGTGCGTCGGCTCGCAGAACACTATGGTTTGGAAATTGTAGAGCCAGCTTTGGTACAGGAAGAACCTGAGGAAGTAATAACACCTGAGGAGGAAGAAGGCCTCAAAGGGCGACTGCCTATTGTTGTTGTGCTTGGACATGTGGATCATGGCAAAACTACTTTGCTTGATTTTATACGAAAAACAAGAGTTGCAATAAAGGAAAAGGGAGGAATCACGCAACACATTGGGGCTTATGAAGCTACTACAAAACATGGAAAGGTAGTTTTTCTTGATACGCCTGGACATGAAGCATTTTCAGGAATTAGGCAACGTGGAATTAGGGTTGCAGATATTGCGATATTGGTTGTTGCGGCTGATGATGGCGTGATGCCTCAAACAATTGAGGCTATCAAGTTTGCTAAATCAATGAATGTTCCTATTGTAGTTGCTATCAATAAAATCGATAAGGTTGATGAGCAACGTATTGAGGTTGTAAAGCGCCAATTAACTGATTATGATCTATTACCTGAGGAATGGGGTGGGGACACGATTATTGCCCCAATTTCAGCTAAAGAGGGTGTCGGGGTAGATCAATTGTTAGAAATTCTTCTTCTGCAAGCGCAGATTATGGAAGTACGTGCTAATATACTTGGGTCAGGTAAGGGGTATATATTAGAATCGAAGATTGAAAAAGGATATGGCTCAGTAGCAACATTAATTTGTCAACATGGTGTTGTAAAGGTGGGTGATTATTTTATATGTAATAATACCGCTGGTCGGGTTACTTCATTAATAGATTCCTATGGAACACATATTAAAAGCGCTGGACCTTCTACGCCAGTTCAGATTGCTGGTTTTGATTCATTGCCTCGAGCGGGTGATTATTTTAAAGTTGTTCCCAAAGAAGAATACAAGAGAAAAAGGAGCAAGCTAGAGGATGGTCGAAAGAAGTTTATAACACCTCGCTTGATACAAGAAGGTGCGATTAGTATTATTCTAAAAACAGATACTCATTCATCCAAAGAAGCTCTTTTAAAATCTATTGAAGACGTATCAAAAAAATCAGAAGAAGGAGGATTTAATTTAATACATGCTGATGTTGGCGATATTAATGAAAGCGATGTTGAGTTAGCGTTTAATATAGGGGCTCATATTATCGGTTTCAATGTCAAAACTGAAGCTAAGGCCACTGCAACAGCAAAAAGACGTGGTATTGCTATTAAATTTTTTTCTATAATATACAGATTGATTGATGAACTTGAGCGTCAAATAGAAGCCACAAAAAAAATTGAGATGATTAAAACTAAAGTTGGTGAGGCAACGGTGTTGCGTATTTTTGATATAAAGGGAGTTGGGATAGTTGCTGGTTCCTATGTTAATAACGGGCGTTTTGTTCGTGAAGGCTATGTTGTTGTCTGGAGAAAGGATACAAAGGTGGGTGAAGGTAAGATTATAAGTTTGCAACGAGAAAAAAAGGCTGCTAAAGAAGTGCTTGCTGGATTTGAGTGTGGATTTGTTGTAGAAGGAATAACTGATTGGCTCGAGAATGATCGAGTAGAATGTTTTATTGAGGTTCCTAAAAAATAATAAACCTTTTTATGTTGATACAATTTAATCAGATTCTAAATTTGAAAAGAGTATGATGGCTACTTACTTGATTAAATTGTTTTTTGCCTTCGTCATTTCTTTCTTGGTAACGTTCTACCTAGCACGAATTTTTTACTCCTTTGCTTGTTATCTACAGTTTGTTGATATTCCTGATGGTAAGATTAAAAAACATAAGCAATCAACACCTTATTTGGGTGGTTTGGCTGTTTATTGTGGATTTCTCTTTAGTCTTGCTCTTACTTTTCCCTTTGAAAATCAAATGTTTCTTTTTTTTGTGGGGGCTACTTTATTACTTATAGTGGGGCTTATTGACGATTTGATAGTATTAAAGCATTACCAAAAATTTTTTGGACAAATTATAGCTGCTCTTTGTTTTTTAAAAGCAGGCTTTTATTTAAAAGAGCAGTTTTTTTATAATTTTTGGAATATACCAATTTCGTTAATGTGGATATTATCAATTATTAATGCATTCAATTTAGTTGATGTTATGGATGGATTAGCAACATTATTGGCTATAATAGCGACGATTTCTTTTCTATTGATTTCATTTCTTTTGAAGAACTATTTATTAGCTATGTTACTTATGGCGTTTTTGGGGTCACTGGTTGCTTTTTTTTGGTATAATAGTCCTACAGCTCAGATATATCTTGGTGATGCAGGGGCATTATTTATAGGTGGTATCCTTGCTACAGTACCATTTTTATTACCTTGGGGAGTTTATAATGTACATGGATATATCACGCCTATTATTATTTTGGCAATACCATTAATTGAAATTTCCTCATTGATTATCATTCGCACTATGAAAGGGATACCATTTTATTATGCAAGTCCAGATCATTTTTCGATTTATCTTCAGCATAAAGGATGGGGTGCGTGGGATATTTTGTTTTTTGTTGCAGGATTTTCATTGGTGTTGTCTTGCTTGTCTCTTTTATTTGTCTTGAACATCTTATCTATTTATTATCTGGCAGGAATAAGCTTTTTGCTTGGAATTTTTTGGATCTTGATTCTTTGCAATAAGTAAATCATTCATATTGCAGAGCTTTTTTTGCCTAAATAAAGCGTTGCTTTTTTGTTGCTTTTTAAAAAAAACAATTCAATTTCATGAAAAACAGGAAAAAACAGCACCTTTCCTGTTGTTGCTTTCAGATGTTTACAAATATAGTGTTGTTTATTTTGTAATTCCTTCAAAATAAGAAGTGCTTCGTACCTGAGTTTAACTCTTCCATTTATGGTTGGGTGTGAAGGTATGGTTAGAAGCGCTGCTTACTGATGAGGAAGTAATAGATGAAGGTCTTTAAGGTGGCTACTACAATTCTTTCTTAGCTCACTGTCTTAAGGGTCTTATCTATTACTTTGCTCTCCTTCTTGTTTTTCGATTACATTAAGTTTTTAGATGTTCAGTATACTTCGATTTTTTGTAGAGATTAGTTTCCTTATGATGCCTAAATTTTTAAGATCATCTTCAAGGGTTTTTTTTGGTGTCTCAAGAATTTTAGGAATATCAAAAAATCGAGGATCATTTATAAAGAGCCTGAACCCATTCAAGCCAATTTTTCCTTTGCCTATATCATTATGTCTGTCAACATAAGAGCCAAGCTCTTTTTTAGAGTCATTAAGATGAATTGCCTTAAGTTTTTTAATACCAATAATATCATCAAATTCTTCCCATAAAGCTTCATAACTTTTGCGTGTTCTAAAATCGTACCCGGCAACAAATGCATGACATGTATCAAAGCAGACACCCAGACGCCTTTTGAATTTTGATTTTTTATATATTTG
>SDBT01005140.1_pt1 | contig 22063 bp, 24 predicted proteins | sample 2277101 | NCBI WGS metagenome assembly SDBT01 (sample SAMN10404973, study PRJNA504765) | marine sediment metagenome | isolation source: marine sediment core GS10_PC15, 103 cmbsf | place: Arctic Ocean: Southern Knipovich Ridge | collected 2010 | reverse complement strand
CGCGCAGGGCCTGGGCTCGTCGTGCGTGTTCGCCGGTGATCGGTGTCAATTTCTAAACCTCCGAATAAACTCAAAGAAGTGTGCTGCGATGGTTGCCAGTCCTGTAACACCTATGCCCATAATCACAGCCACATCATTCGCATGTTGAACAAGCTGTATGAGGATAACCGTAGAGGCGATAACCACCACGTTGAGATATGGAAATGTCATCTTAGTTCTTCCCTCCGTTTTTAAAGTATCGTTTCCACCCGTCGTGTATCAGGTGGCGTAGTAGGTGTTCCTCAAGCAGGTGGTAGGAGTCGCACGTCCAGAAGCACCGCGCACAGCCGTAGGTGTTGGTCATGGCTTCACCTGGTACTTGGCGAGAACGGCAGAGCATTCTGCGAGATGGGCTTTGTACTCGTCGTCACCGCCCAACAATTCATCCTCAGCATACGCCAGGGCCATGTCAGACGCCCATTCCAACGCCCCCACCAGCTCCTGTACGGCGTCCTGCTGGAACGTGGGTTGGTTGTCTAGGTCAGGCCAAAGGTTGCCAGCGATGTGTTGGGCTAGTTGATTGCGCTGTGCTTCCCTAACCTCTGGACGCGACCCGTGCATTTCAACAGGGCCAGTTTCTATCAGCCTCAGTACACGCTGGTATGGTGACTCCTGTTGGGGTTGGTCTACGTGGGATTCCATGTGCCTGTCGTACTGCTCTGCCCCCACTACTGAGACAGGGAAATGCACAAAGCAAACCCGACAGACGTAAGCCTTATTAGTATCTGACGCCGCCACGATATTGCGGTTATCCGCTCCTGTTTGTTCAGTCATATCTATCACCCGCCAATTCCTTTGCTTCAGTGTAGGTCCAGCCCCGGCGTTGGAAGCCGTGAACCCTGTTGATCCAAGCCGCCGACACCGATTGCTCAACCTCCAACCCGATGGCGCTACGGGCCAGGAGGGTGGTGTGCGGTGGCCCTGACAGCGTGACCGGTATGTGGTCCCACTTGACCATCACGGTGTAGGGCGTGGCGCTTTCGATCACTCCGCGGAGGGTGTCGCCGTCAAGGCGTGGTTGGTACGTGACCCTGGTGCCGATGTCCATCTACTTATCCTCCTTGATGGCTTTAATAGCGGCGATCATCAAGCTGCGCTGTCGTCCCCATAGAGCTACCCTGTCCATACAGAACGACGGGCAATCGTGGTTGGGGTCATGGGTATGGTCATCATGGTTCTTGCACGCCTCCAGTGCTACCAGCGCTTGTGCGTTGATATCGGCTAGGGCGTCACGTTCTTTGGTCAAGGCCTCGTAGGCCGCTTGCCGGTTAGCGATGATCTCCAAGGCCTTATTGAGGGACTGGTCGGGAGTACCGCTGACTTGGCCGATACCCACGCCCGCCTGCTGATTCGCCTGCTCCGCCGTCTTTGGTTGGTTTTCCATCATTCACCCCCGTTGTTGTGTATGTGCTGACGCACACCCCTAGACCTGGGAATGGTGTACTCCCGGGCCACGGGCTAGGCGTTAGTGGTGGTAATCCACGCCAACCAGATAGCAGGCATCTTTTGACGGGAGAAATGCCGCCATTGTTCGCGCCATGTACTCCGGCCAGTCTGTAGCAAGGTGCCACGGTGTTGGCGTATGTGCTTGTGTCATGCTGTCACCGCCGCAAAGAATTGTTGCGCCTCTTTGAGCGTCAATGGTTCCACGTCCAACACTGTGGCGGATGGGCGAAAAGCAAAGTAGTCCGCCGCCTTCAAATCACCAGTCCGTTCCTCTATCTCGCGGTACACGTCACACCGACGCATGGCGAGACCGCCGTAGGAGATTACTTCGTTCATTAGATGGTCAACGATTGTCATGGTGTCACCTCATTGCTAAATGGAGCCAAGTCCGCAACGTAGACCAGGTAGCCGTGTTTGTCCTTCACGCTGGCCCCAGCTCTTGGGAGCAGAGCCTTGATGCTGCGGGCCTGGCCGACGGCGGTCTCCAGTTTACGGAACTCTCCCGACGGGACCGCGCCAGTTTCACCTTCCGGCCAGTAATCTACAAAGTACATCCTTCACCCCCGTTATATATTTGGTGCTACGCCGCACCCCTTGACGCACCCCCGGAGCGATGCGCCATAGGGTAGGGGTTAGCGTTCTACTGAGCAAGCGATGCCGTCGTTGCGGGAGTCCGTGAACTTGGACGCGTCGTCTGAGACGTACAGTGCGCAACCTCTAGGGTCAGTCTGGTGGTAGAAAAACAAGCCGTTACGATCACACACATCCTTGACGCGACGGAGTGCGCCGGTTTCCAGGTCTGGGATAGGTGCACGCTCTGATTCCTTGGAACTAAAGCGATGCCTAACTTCATACACTTTGCTTGTGTCATCGTCGCGCTCTAGCCAATAGCTAGCGAACATATTGCTGTATCCGCACAACCGTTCACCCCACCTATGCAGCGTCAACTCCGACCGTCTCAGGGTTTCAGCGTCAGCGTAGGATAGCCGCACCGTGTCACCCGTGGCCGTGTATATCCGCCTATGTAATTCCATCGTCATGTCCCTGGCTGTACGTCCCATGATGCAAACCCCCGTTTGTGTTGTATGGATAGCTTCTATCCACCATCGCGGCCACTGTCACTAGGCCGCTAGCTGGGGAGAAACCTAGGGTGCTTCATCGAAGGTTTCGCCGCACTTGATGCACTCGTAGCCCTCCCAAGCCGGGTCACTGGTAGAGGCCACGACGGTCTCATGCTCGCACTCCGTTATCGGCTCTGCGTACACCTGGTCGATGTTGTATTCCTTATTCCAACGGGCTAGTCCGATCTGTTCCGCCTCTTCCTCGTCCTCAGCTTCAACCGTGATGGTCATTGCATCGGCCTTGATAGTTACTTCAAACTGCGCCATCGTCATTCCCCCGTTCGTTGTTCGTGGCAGTGGAGCCTATCCCACCGGCAAGGCGTCGATGCTATTTTGTGGCCGTTATCACCTTCCATTCATTAAACGAGCCCTGCGCGCGTTTCCATTGAAGGATGAACCGTTCGTGCATGTACTGGCTGAATAGTGTCATTATGTGTGTCCCCCGTTTCGTATTTTAGACTTCACTAGCTACGATATGCGCATTAGTTCCATTTGTCAAGCAAGAGTTCCACCAATCCCCAACACCTATAGAGGGTGTGTGGTAAACTCCCCCAAGGGATAGACAGCCTTAGTTAGATCAACCAATCGAGGTGCGAGAGCATGACGGAGTTAGTAGAGAGTATAGAGGAGCGTCCGCAATCCTCCATGGATTTGGAAAGCATCCCCACCAACCTCACAAGGGGCCAATACAAGTATCTCGCCATCTTTACGCAGTTTCCCACAAAGAAAGCCGCTATAGAGGAGCTTGGCTTTAATTACTCCATCCTCTATGAGTGGCGTAGTAGGACACCGGGATTCAGAGAGGCGGAAAAGGTTGTACAAGCGGCTACCAGGCCCGACACAATGGCAACACTCGCTCGCTCAATAGCCTCCTCTGCAAGCCCTTCAGTGATGAATGAGCTTGTCACGCTGTCTATGAAGAAAGACACACCAGCTACGGATAAGAGCCCAGCCGTGGTGATGACTGATAGAGACCGTACAGCGCAGCAGAGAGCCAGAGAGACGGTGCTCAGCTATGGGATACCCAAAGAGACACATGAGGAATCCGTGATCGAAGGGTTTTTATCCATCGTTGGTCGTGTGTACCAGAGGAGTAAGGGGACTGGCCTACCAGAAGCTACGGTAGACGGTGAGTTCAGGGAGATCCCGCCGGAGGGTTAGTATTTTCATAGAGGCGAAGGTAATAACCCTGTTACTACCGATGAAACGAATACTAACAAGCTGGTCTTGTCTCAATAAGCCACGCTGGACATAACCCCTAGCTAGCCAGGTAGCCATAACAGTTATAGTGCGAACAAACAGATATGATCCTCCCATTGTAGCCGCGCTGACGTTAGTTATTATGTAAGCGAGCGAATGATCTCCATTTTCTGTAAAATGACAGGTACTGCCGGGTGGGTACTACTCCCCTGCGTATCCTTAGGTACTTAGTGAGGGGCTCTTTCGAGCGCACGCAGCAAAACCAAAATTGCCTGAATAGCCTAGTTGACAGGATGGAGTAGGATGTTCGTGAAAGAGGGGTGAGAAATGCAGGCTCCGAATGGATATGGCTGGATCAACCCGCCGGTCGAAGAAAAGAAGAAGAGGGGTTTAAGATGTCGACTCGGTTTGCATCGCAATGCTCCGGCGACGCTCATAACGACAGGTGGTGCGAGGGACATTGAGGTTTGCACCGAGTGTGGTAGACGACAAGCCTGGGGTTGGGATATGAACGGTGGAGGCTGGTTTGAATTAGGGCCAATGACTGGTCGGGGCGAGGTGAAGTGGCGCTGATGAAGGGATTTATTCTAGGCATCCTTGTTGCGTCGATGGTTTTCTTTTCAGTGCCAGCCTGGGGCGACACCGCGCCGGGAACCATGTGGCCGCTTGGCCCCACCACGGTGGCTGTTGAGACGGCCTATCCTATCAGGAGCATGAAGAATACCCAAGGCGTCAGCATGTACCCCTGGATTAGCCCTGGTGACAACGTGACCTACACCCTCACGCCAATGTCAGTCCTCAAACTCAACGACTGGATCGTTGTCGACTGGACTAAGGCGCGAGGTCGCCCCATGCTCGTAATCCATGCGGTATACTCTATTGAAGAAACAGAGGACGGTTGGAAGGCGTTGACCACAGGCTGGCACAACGGTGGGTTTATCGACCCTGTTGAAGCGACACAGGAGAACTACGTCGGTAAGGCAGAGGTGATCTGGAAGAAGTGAGGGAGGTTGCGTCATGCCGAAGCACACAGCGAGACAAGCACAAGCCCCACTCCGCCGGAGCAAGAGGCGGTTGGCAAATAGGACTCCTAAGCGGGCCAAGGCTGCACCCAGTCGTCGTCGTGCTCGAGCCAAGCGGTAGTGAGCAACAGACCGAACCGCAAGAAGGCCAAGCACAACCCTGAGCGCGCCCGGAAGAACACCTATGTTGGGGTCCAGTCAAGACAACCTGTGGGCGTTCCCGAGGCCCGCTACTCCCCGCAGCGCCAATGTGGAAACAAGCTGAAGTATCTTAGTCGACTCGACGCCGCAGACGGCATGAGGAGACGAAACAAAGAGCTCGGCAAGGCTCTTGAGTTCTATGAATGTCCCCATTGCCACTGGTGGCACATCGGCAACAAACCCACTCCGGCGCAACTTGACATTCCCACGCCTGTTGTGGCTTAATCGTTGGAAGTAAGAGGGGATTTAGACACGAGAGGTTCTAAATGAGCGTAGGTTTGACACACGATGGACAATCTCATCCCATAAAAGACCATCAGGGACGGATTATCCTTGAGTTCCTGACCGCAGCCGGGGGTATCCGGCAACACCGGGGCACATTCCAACTTGATTCCGGCGTGACCGTCACGATCAATTCCTCCCCCACCTTTGGCGCCGACGTCGTTATCTCGAATGGTTTCGGTTTCCTCTTGGGCCACCCCTCACAGGTCAACAACGCACGGCTTGGCACTGAAGCGAGTCCTGACGCTGCTGAGTTCCAGCAACTCGGCACGGGTGTCGGCAACGACTCCAAGATGACGCTTGGTAATTGGGGTGCCAACGCTGAAGGGCCAGGGTTCGGCTTCATCAAGAGTCGTGACCCCGTTATCGCGGACGGAACATTTGCCATCGTCACAGACAACGACGTTCTTGGCGGATGGTTCGCCACCCCTGACGACGGCGCTGACTACGCTACCCTCGCGGCGGTTGACCTCTTTGAAGTCGATGATGGGTCCCCTGCTGCCGGCGACATCGGTACGGCAAAGGTGATCCGGCTCATGCCGGGAGGTGGCGGAGCACTCCGGACCACTTGGTCCCAACGCGCAGACGCCTCCATCGAGGTGGTCAACGGAGCGCCGAAGATGACCATGGGCACGGTGAGCGCTTTCGCCTCCACCCAGCCTACCAACGCTATTGTGCTCCGTGGCGGCACAGCATTTGCTGGGGCAATTACTACAGCTAGCGGCCTTCATGCCAGTGCAACGATATTGGTTAAGGTCATCGCAGACGGCACCGTATCTAACGTCGAGACATAAGGAGGGCATCATGGCTGCATCGAAAGAAGTGGTTGCTGCACGTGAAGTAGCGGCTAAAGAGGAAGAGGCCCGGTTAGAAGCCGAGGCGGCTGTCGAAGAGGCCAATAGCCTCATTAAGACAACCATCACCACCCTGACGTGCCCGGATGGCGATCACGTGACTTCAGGGCCTGACAAGAAGGCAGTGACGGCGGCAGCTGCTCGCCATGCCACCCAGACGGGTCACGCAGCAGCGAAGTAGTGGAATCGTCTCTTGAGGGTCATCTCCTTGACCAGTTGGAAAACAACCCTGAATTCCACTGGACCCATGGGGACGATAAGTGCAACTGCACCTTCCAACGGATAGGCCAATGGGCCAACCCGTACATCGGGAAGACCATCCAGATTCGACTCTGCTGCGCTTGGGCCAAGCTCTTTGAGCGCCCAGAGATGGCGGAGTTCTATCAGGAGTTCGATGGGTACTGGAATGAGAACACCCAGGACTTTGATCGTGAGCCCATCCCATGGAACAGCGACTCAGACATGCCGCGGTACTTGTTCTACAGGCAGGTGGCCACGGTAACGGGACAGACTCTCGATGAAGTGAGAGCCGAGTGGGAGGGGAAAGACCTCCCCGAAGAGACCAAAGCCACATTAACGGAAGAGGGGGAAGATATGGCACCAAAGGCAGATCCGGAGAAGAAGACCACAGATGTCCCGTTGACCGCTGAAGAGGCGGGGCTTATCAAGACTGGCCTACAGTCTCTTGGCATCACAGCGGCGGAGGAAGGGTTGAGGTTGATGCTGGGCATCTACGATAAGCTCAACCCCCTTCTACCAAAGGAACCCCAACAGATTCCCAGCAGGGCACAACGGCGGGCTCCGAAGGGGAAGTAGATGAGTCTCTACATCGACAATGCGGGCGTCAGCGTCAACAAGCAGAATGGTATTTTGCAACTCTTGATGTCAGACAACGACACACCCGATAGAGTCATTGACGTGAAGATGCTTCCGGTGCTGAGTAAAGTCGTTGCCCTCATGGTGATCCAGCGCATACGGGAATACGAAGACGAACACGGCAAGCTATCCATCAAGGACGACGAACTGGTAGCGTTGGGGATAGCCAAAGAGGACTGGTAAGAGGGGAATCGTGCCAGGACAACGTTAAATGCCGAACCCAGGAAATGACCTCCACCTCTACCCGCCTTGGATGCCCCTTGCAATAGCGCGAGGAAACATTCGGGGTGTTTCTCATGAAAACATATTCGGCCATAACCCTGTCATTGACACTAACACTGACCCCGAGGATATTTGGGACAAGGGCGGTGTTTGGGTTGAACCGACTGCACCACGCATCCATCAGATTGTTTCCACTTCCTCCGATGATGATGGTGCTCCACTAGGCGATGGCGCTCAGACAGTCTTGATTGAAGGCCTCGACGCCAACTTCCTCCCACAAGAAGAGACCATCATCCTCAACGGCCAAACCAATGTCCCCACAGCAAGCACGTATTGCATGATTCACCGCATGACGGTCAAGTCAGCCGGTAGTGGTGGTGGAAATGCAGGTATCATCACTGCCACAGCAGACACTGACTCAACTGTGACCGCTCAGATAAATGTCGGGAATAATGTTACCGGCATGTGTATCTATCAAATCCCGGCAGGCAAGACCGGGTATCTGGTTCATTTTTGGGCTGCACTGGACGAAGGCGGTGGAGGAACGGGCCACGCAGACGCAGAAATCCAAGATAAAGAGTTTGGTGAGGTTTGGCGTGTTCATAACTTCTTTGGCCTAGTAACTACAGGAACCTCCCATTTCAATCAAAGGGATCATGTCTACGAAAGATTTGAATCCAAGACAATAATCAAAATACACATCGTAGAGGTCACAGCAAGTGGCACTTCGATTTCAGGTGGGCTAGAATTCATCCTAGTAGACGATTAACCCTGTGAGAGAAGGGGCGAGGTATATGTTTGGACAGCAAGGAATTCGAGCGGCTGGTAGAGCAGGTCTATGAGGGGAATACTCTTCCCTTTATAGAAAACTGTTTCCATGTCCGCACCAAAGACAACAGGCTCATCCTCTTTGAACCGTCTGCCATCGTGCGTGACTTTGCCGCCAAACAGACGGGCAGGGACATCCTGTTGAAACCACGCCAGGTATTCTCCTCCACCTACAACGTGCTTGACGGCCTCGCCCGTGATATGTGCATCCCGCAGTACCAGGCCTTCTCCATGGCGCAGGACAAGGAGACTTCAGAGCGTATCTTCGATACCGTTGACCGCGCCCTTGAATACTTCACACCGGAACAGTTCAAGCCACGGATAGGCCATGACCGGGCGGACTACATCGACTTTCCAGACATCGGCTCCTCCTACTACATCGGGACCGCCAGAGGCCGCTACGCCGGAACAGGCCACACGATCAACTACCTCCACATGAGCGAGGAGTCCAAGTACAGCGAAGAGATCGCGGTCGACCTGATGAACTCCGTCATGGAGGCGGTGCCAATCGGTGGTGTCATCAAACGAGAGAGCACTCCCCACGGTGTAGGCGACACCTTCCACACGGGCTACATCGAGGCACAGAACGGAGACTCATCCTTCAAGGCCCACTTCTACCCCTGGTTTGCCCATCATGAGTTCTTCCTGACGCCCGACAGCGTTGAGACGCTGCTGAGAGACCGTGGAACCCTAGAGTTTACGCAGGAGGAGCACGACCTGATGAAGGCCCATGGGTTGACAGAGAATCAGATACGGTGGCGCCGATGGAAGATCAACGAGCGCAAGGACGCCTTCTGGCAGGAGTACCCGGAGTCCGACGTGACCTGCTGGCTCTCCTCCGAGTTCACCGTCTTCCACCAACAGATGGACATTCTGCGCCGGATGGACGGTAACACCTACGACCCCATGGTGGAAGAGGGGTATCTCTCCATCTGGAAGATGCCTGATCCCATGCAGCGTTACGCCATTGGGGCTGACATTGCCGCCGGCGACCCTCGCGGCGACTACTCCTGTGCCAGCGTGGTTAGTTCTACAGGCGAAGAGGTGGCGGTCATCCATGGACATATCCCACAGCGAGAGTTCACCCGCCTGGTGTGTGACCTAGGCGCCCGGTACGGCAACGCTGTAGTGGCGATTGAGCGCAACTCCATCGGGGAGCTGGCCCTTGACCTCGTGATGAACGTCCTGAACTATCCCAACATCTACGAGCAGAACGGCAAACCCGGCTGGTTGACCACCGGCAATAACTCGGGCACCGGTACGAAGGACCAACTCATCTCCACCTACAAGGAAGCCCTCATGCAGGGCCACTACCGCACGTTCAACGCAGAGACCATCAGGGAGACGATGGAGTTCCGTGAAGACCCCAAGACGCACAAGACATCTGCTCCCCGCGGCAGGCATGACGACAGGCTGATGGCCACCATGATAGCGTTGATGGCCTCGTATACGATTCCAATAATGCCGTTGTATACTGCAAGCGGAGGTCAATACTCCACGTACCCGAGGGGGTTATAGATGCCTCAGAATGAAAGTGTCAAAGAAGCGAAGCGCCTGCAAGCGTTCTGGCGCCCCCGCAACGAGAAATGGCTCCACCACCGGGAACTGCTCGCCGGGACGTACAGGAAGCAGGTTCCGAAGTATGTGATGATCCTGTCCAACGGGCCCCAGGTGCTTGTTGACCTATCCGTAGCTGTTGTGGCGTCTGACCCTCCGGAGATTAGAATCCCAATCCTCCAAGAGGACGCGTCAGAACGTAAGTCGATGAACAAGACGGAGCGATTCCTTTCCTCCGTCTATCAACTTTGGAACCACAACCACCGCAACGCCCTCCATGGAGACTGGTTGGAAGAGGCGGCATGGTACACCTTCATGGGCGCTGTGGCTCTGTTCCCCCACATGGTGAAGACGGGGCGTAGCGGACTGGACTTCCGCTGCGACGTGTTTGACCCCATGGATGTCTACCCCGACCTTGGCACCAACGGCACCGGCCGTGTCTCCCGCATCTACAACACAACGGTTGCTGACGCGAAGGGAATGGCAAAGCGCAATGGATGGAACGATGCTGACGACGCTCTCTCTCGATTGGGTAGTGACGAAGACGAGTTGGAAGTCATCAACGACTGGTATATGGAGGATGACAAGGTTTGGAACGCCATCAGCTTCCTCACCTCCGAGGGTGCGGACAGCATAGACGTGCTCAATCCCATCCACCGCAAAGAGTTCGACGAGATCCCGTTGAAGATTTACGGCTCCAACGGCGTACCCTACCGCGCCTTCTCCAACACCAAGCAGCCCGAAGGAGGTAACGGAACCCTACCCGACTGGCGGGCACAGTGGGGACGCTCCATCTTGGATGCCAACGAGGACATCTACAAAGCGATTGACAGCATGTTGACGTGGGAGGGGCAGGTAGTCCACGACACGGCCTACGGAACCTACCTCCACACTACGCAGAGTGGCATGTCCAGCATTGTGGGTAAGGACATATCCCTCCAAGACCTTCAAGTGATTGCGGGTAAGCAGGGAGATACCCTCACGCCGGTCAATCCGCCAACCACGCCATCCGAGCGGCAGGAGCTCTTCGCCTATCTACGTGGAGCAGAGCAGCGTGGCGGCGTTTCCGACGTAGCCACGGGGCAGCTTGGCCTTGAAGTATCCGGTGTCACCCTTGACCAGTTGATTTCCAGCACCACGGGTAAGCACCGCCCCTACGTGAACACCCTCACGTCAGCTATCTCGGACGCCATGATGGTGACACAGAAACTCTTCAAGGGACAGAAGAGGAAGATTGACCTCAACCGGGTGGATGCAGACCTTGGTTTCTATCACGAAGCGTTCGAGCCGAGCGACATCCCCACCACAACTGGTGTCAAGGTGACGCTATCCGGCGCCATTCTGGACAAGACGTTGCAAACACTGACGAACATGCAGATAGCCCTCCCGGGTCAGTCCCTCATGGACTATGTGACTGCGGCAGAACAGATTGGGCATAAGTTGATTCCCGACGCCGCTGTGGTGAAGGAACGGATTGCTCAAGATCAGATGGAGCAGGACCCGAGGGTGCAGGCGGCGAAGATTCGTACCGCTATGCGGAAGCGGATTACCGAACTGACAGAGGTAGCGACAGAAGCTGCCCTTGCGGAAGCGGAAGAACTCCAACGTATCTTGGACAACGATGTAGCAGTGTTCCGTCAGCAGACAGCCCTTGCGGACAACAGGAACAGCCCAAGCCCGAAACCACCGGGGCCAAGGCCTGAAGTTCCCGGCCAACAGGCCAGCCCGCTCGTTGAGGACAACCCGCAGTTGACCGAGGGTGATGTGACGCAGATTCCAAGCACCACCGGCCCAGGACTTCAGCTAGGATAAAAAACCATGGAAGAACGGATACGGGAACAATTGAGGCAGTACCTCGCCGCACTCATTGGGAAAGAAGTCGATGACGTGCAGGACAGTGCTGTGGACGCTCTCTTTGGTGAACTCGTGGAGCAATTCGGCGGGGATGAAGAGGGTTTGCGCGGTATAGAAGTATCCTTGACCGTGTTTGAAGGACCGGTGGCCGACTTCCTGACTGCCAAGGGTGCTGATGAGGTCTTCATTGAAACCATTGAGATACCTGCGGAACGAACTCAGCGCAACCGAGAGGCTGTGCTATCCGCGTTGATACGTGCCGGACGTTTACCATCGGACTTCAGTGAAGCCTTCCTGACCGCGTTGACCAAGGCGGCAAGTGATTTGGGCGTGTTGAAGGATGCGGCGCAGGCTAACCAGCCTGATGTTGACCTAACGGGGGAAGAACTCGATCTCATTGCTGACCGCATTGTGAGTGACCTCCCCTCCAACGAGGATATCGAGAGTGCCTTCGTGGAAAGCGAACGCGCCTCTGAGAACTCCGTCCTTCAAGTGATGAGGGCGTTGGCCGCAGAAGGTAAATTACCTGCCAACATCACAGAAGCCGTCATGCGGGAAATACGGCAACTAGCCTCTGACTTCACAACAGAAGTGAACCGGGCCATTGCCGCCGAGGACGACTTGTCAAGAGAAGACATCTTGGCAACGCTGGTTACAGACTTCGATGCTGCCGATGCTGCCGATGTGGCGCGCCAAGCGGAGATAGCCGAGACCCCCACGCTGGACACCTTCTTGGAAGCAGCTGCCCAAACAGGACGAACGACAGAAACACCCGGCCCTGACGAGTTGGCGCTTCTTGACCAAGCGTTTGGGCTGGCTCAGACGGAGTTCCGTATCCGCACAGCCAATGGGGAAGACGTCACCTTCCGCGAGGTTTCCGCAGAGGTCATTGGCGGACTGCCATCGAGGGAAGAGATTACACGTCAGATCGAGAGTAGATTCGGTCAACTGCCTCCCGGGTTCAATCCGGTGCAGGCGGCGACAGCGGCTATTACTCAGGTGAACCAACGTATAGGGCAGGACGAACAGGACTTCGGCGCCGACATACGGACTGCCGACGAAGCCATAACGGCCAGGGCCGACGAACTTGGTGTGCCGGTAGAGGCAGCGCAGGATGACCCCGCGATCATTGAGGCGCAGGGTAGAATCGACACGTTGCGGTCTCAAATGCAGAACCGAGAGGCCGACTTGCGCGTTGGCACCATCCTTCGTGACTCGCCTGAGTTAAGCACCGCCTTTGCTACGGGAGATGCTACAAGGTTCACAGCAGAGTTCGACCGGCTCAACCCCGGTGTACGCGGTGGGCCCGATAGGACGCAAGCAGCCGCCTTTGATGAACTGTTGGCAGCGCAGTCTCGGCAGTTTCCAGGCGCTCCCAGCATTGATATAGGTCAACTTCCCACCGGGCAGACACGTCTTGGTGCCACGACTCAGAGACTCGGCGGACAGGCGGCGGAGACGATAAGGATTCAGAACCTACAGCAGCAAGCCGCTATTACAAAGACACGGGATGCCGCTGCTCAATTAGCCCAAGAGACCGCCACAACGGAACAAGAAGAGGAGACCAAGCGCCGGGCACGGCTGCGTGGGAGAGCACCACTGACTCGTTTGTTGGAGAAGTTGTAAATGGCAGAGCCAAAAGGGCGCACAGCACTACAGGAGTTCTTGGCGCGGATGAATGACGATCTTGAGGTTGATTCAAGTCCGCCGCAACAACTTGCTGCCGTCCAACCTGAACCAACTACAGCAGACAGAGCGTTGGATAGCGCTCTTGGGCCTGTTTCTACACGCCCCGTTACGCAATTCAGAGGGCCACTAGCCGATATTGGCCCTATCCCTCAGGGGCAGCAGGGCAAAACGTTCTCCGGCGAAGGGCTCTTCTTTGATAGTACGGGCCTTAGGCCCAAACCGCCTGTTATTCCAGTCCCTGTTGGCAAAGACCTAGATCCTAGCATTCAGGAAACAGCGACCGATTTGTTCTTCGCCGCCTTTGGTATTCCGCGCAAAGATGCCAGGGCTGCTGCTAGTGGTGTTGGGTTTGCGTTGGAGCAGTTCCAAACCCGTGTCTCGGAACCGGTTGGGTCGGCGGTAATCAAAGGAATATCCGCAAACACGTTCTCCGACTTGTCTAACAGCCCCTACTTGACCGACGAAGAGCGTGAGGCCTTCCGGCAGATGCAACAAGAGGTATCTGAGGACATCCAACGCTTGGCACCGACAGCGTTCGGGCTTGGTCGTGGACTTCCTGAAGAAGACCTTGCCAGTATGTCTGAATCGGAACGCCTCCTCACGGGTATCATCGGCGATTTCTTCATCCCCATCCCAGGTGGAGCAATCGCAAAGCTAGGCGGCAGGGCTGTTAAAAGTGTTGTACGGCCATTGCTCAAGTTGGAGTCTCTGCCCCAAATAGCGAGTGGCACTGACAAGGCGTTGAACCTGAAGCGTATCGCCACTCTGCGCCCGATTGAAGCCGTTGCTGATGAAGTAGTGACGTCCACCAATCCTGTAGTCCGAATGGTTTCGGCGCGCACCGGTATCAATCCGTCCGTGTTGGTAGAGGACAACCTAGGCAGGCTTATCGTTGCCGGTGAGAGGCAGGCTATTGCGAGCGAGGAGATAACGAAGGTTGCCCTCTCGCAGTTGGATGCCTTTGGCACCCGGGGTAGAGGGAACATCCCAGTTCCGATCAAGACGACTGGCCCCGACCGAGGCTTTGTGGGAGACACGAAGAAGTTGTGGCAGGATGTCTTCGCCGACGATGCAGTAGTTGCTACATTAAGTAAACCGGCCCAGCGTTACATTTCCACATACAGGGAGATTCTTGCAGAGATAAAAGAGTTAGCTTCCTTCCATGGATTGAAAAGAACTGGCATCCTCGTTGCCGAGGATGGTTCAGACCTTATGTGGATTCCACGGCAAACAAAGAGTATTCGTGGCATTGAACTTCAGAAGCCGTCGAACCCCCACTTGCAAAGGCATTATGAGTTGGCAACCGAGGGTCACGCGGCTGGTGTTCGGTATGACATTGACCCAAGGGCCACGTTGGAAGTCCACCTAAAGGCGACGTACCGGGAGATTGCGAATAAACAACTCTCAGCAGCGTTGGAGCCCATGTCGGTTCCGCCATCAGCCCTCATACCGTTTCAAACGAAGGTTACACGACTAGCGACAATCAGGGCTCGTGACGCTGCTGTACGCCGGGTGAAGAACATCGTCATTCAGATACGAGAGACGACCGTTAAGGGTAAGAGTGTTTCCGCCAAACGGTTGCAGTCTGCTCGGACCCGGAAACTCAAGAGCCTGAACAACCAGTTGGTGGAAGCAAACAAGTCACTCGATGTGGCGACCGAAGCCTATAACAAGGCGAAGTTCGCTCACGCTCGGGCAAGAGAGACTGCCATCAAGTCGGAGATTGGCCCGGGTTCACTCTTCGGTCTAGCGGGCGACGAGATACCCATCAAGACGTGGCGCAACCGTTTCTTCCCAAGGGAGCAGGCTAAGCAGTTGGAAGACCGGTTCGGCGGGTTTGGAACTTCGGGTGCAAAGGACAACCCGTTCACCAAGCCTGTGGCAACGCTGGGTAACGCCATCCGGTTCAGCGCATCAGTCGGTGACTTCGCCGCGCCGTTCATTCAGGGACAACCCGTGTTGGCTAAGAACCCACTCGCTTGGGCCAAGGCGTCCGTATTGCATTACTACTCCTTCTTCGATCAAACGGTGCAGGCTCGATACATAAATAAACCGGTAAACCGAGCCGCGGCACTTGATATGGCGCGCCATGGGGTTCCTATCGGTGACACAGAGTTCTTCGCCTTTGTTGAGAAAGGTGGGGGCGTCAGTCTTGACCCTCTGTTTAAGCGAGTTCCCGGCGGCGAAGACCTGAAGCAACTCACCAAAGGTCTAACCTCTCAGACGGTAGGACGCTTCCAAGCGTCGTACAACTCATTCCTGACTGTTGCACGAGTTGAGCTATGGAAGGCGTCTCGCACCGGTTGGAAGGGTGACGGAGATAGCCTTGCATCACACATCCGTAACCTGACTGGTGGTTTGGACAGCAGGGCGCTCGGTGTGGGTCCGACGCAACGTAGCCTTGAGAGTTTCTGGCTCGCCTTCTCGCCACGCCTTCTTCGCTCCACCACAGCGTTGGGGTTTGATGCCATGAGGCCCTGGACTCCCAAGGGTAGGGCGGCACTGCGCGTCCTAGCCACATGGGCTGGTATTGCTGAAGGATTGGTGTTCGCGGCGAACGTAGCTGCTGGAAAGAACCAAGAAGAGATTGTGGATAGCCTGAATCCACTCTCCGGCAAGCGATATCTATCCTCACAGATTAACGGAGATTGGATAGGTGCAGGTGGACAGATACGTGCCATTATCCAAGCCGCCGCCACTCTGGGTGAGTTGGCCGCATCGGGGGATCCCAGCAAGTTCCAAGAGTTGGACCCGCTGGAAAATCCCCTGTTGAACATTTGGATGTCGCGTGGTGCTCCTGGTATCGCCATTGTGGGGGGGGCTATAGAGGGACTGTCCGGTGGAGAGATTGACGCATTGCCGTATGACCGCATCGACAGCGTACCTTCACTCGCTCGGCACATCGGCACGTCAGCACTACCGTTCACACTACAGGGCAGGCTTGAAGGCGAGCAGGAGCTTACCTCGGCTTTTGCCATTACAGGGCTGAGAACAAGCGCACAGACGCCTTCAGAGCGACGAAACGATGCTAGAGACCTGGCGATTGAAGACCTTGGGTTCTCCGGGCCGTATGAGGACTTGGCAATAGACCAACAGGTGAAGGCCAACAACGAACCGGCAGTCAAAGCGGCTCAGGTGGAAGTGAACAACCTCCGCCGAGACCGAGGCAGCAACTACCAAGCCTACATCGACCGCCGCGACGGCCTTGCTCAGGATAAGGAGCGTGTCATTGGCCTAGCTTGGGGAGAGCTAGGCCCGGGTAAGCAGTTCCGCGACAGACGTACTGACCTCCTTGAGGAGCGCGCGATACAGCAACGTGGTCTTGAGGCCGAGTTCACCGAGGCGTTGGCCTTCATAGACGCCCTTGAACCGAGCACAGTGGCCTTTGACGTGGCGTTGGAACACTTCCTCACCACTGTCCAAGACCCCAAGTTGGAGAACGAAGTAACCGGTGAGTACGACTTCAACATGCGCGATAGCAGGATTGAAGCCCTCACGGAGATATACGGCGAAGCCACGATCAAGCGGGTGGAGGACTTCCTGCGCGGTGACGAATCCCCTTGGGATGGGTTCCTTCGTGAAGCGCGGGAGACGTTGAGGAACTATTGGGACATTGCCGACGAGTACGACAAGACCCACCCACAGGTGCGCCCGATAAAGAATCAGATCGACAAGCAACGTGGCCCAACCGGCTCGGTGCTTGATCTACAGCGTTGGACTAACCACCCCATTTGGAAAGCACGGACTCGGGCTATCTCCCAGCAACGTCTCATGGCCCGACGGGCGAACCCTCGCATTGACGCCATGTTGGTGCTTTGGTACGGGGCTGTGCCGCAGAGTGCCATCACATCGAACCTGGTACTCCGGTTGGAAGCGCAGTATCGAGAGAGTCGTGAGAACCCCGTGTTGGAAACAACTAAGGAGCCGTCTTCTTGACAATAGCCTGAAAGTTATGTTCCTATGGGTGCGAGGCGTGAGAGTAGCCAGACTACTCCGCGCCATATTTTTTGGAGGTTGCAGATAGGGCGGCTAACCGTAAGGAGGTCGCAAAGCCTGTAGCTAGCCAGGAGGATAGATGACTACCAAGACTGCGCCAACAGCAGAGGACTTCTCAAAACTAGAGAGCAGGTATCAAAAGGAACTCGCAGCGGTCAAGGGGGAACTCAAGACAGAGCGCGAGACCAACGGTGCTAGGCTTTCTCAGTTGGAAGATGACCTAGAGGCAGCGCAAGGTGCTGGCGGCGACGAGGAAGTTGCGACAGCCAAGAAGAAATTGCGATCAGACCAGCGACAGTTGGCATCAGACCGCAAGGACTTTGAGGAAGAGAGCAGCGGACTCACCGGGCAAGCTCTTGACATAGCAAAGGGTGCAGCCCATACCACAGCCGGAGTGCCACTGGCCCTCCTAGAAGGGGCCGAGACCCTTGAAGCAGTGGAGCTCGTCTTAAAGACGTACAAAGCTGTGAAGGGTGATGGTGGTGACGATTCTCCATCGGGTGAAGGCGACGAAGCCAACGAGAATAGTGATGGCGAGAAGAAAGAACCTGGTTACGAAACCGGGGCTGGCTCTCGCAATCAGAAGGACATCGGAGAGATAGCGGTCAACGGTTCCAGCGAGGACTTTGAAAAGGTCGTAGCTGGTGTCAAGAAGGCTGCTGTTGATAAGGCGCTAACTGTCTAATGGCTACCCAACGCCTTGGTGTTGGAGGTCAACGTGTCCAGAATAAGTTGTTTCGTGGGAAACGCCGTCGTAAAGCCCGCCCCAAACATAAGAAAAAGAGGTAATCATTATGACGGAGCGACTTGGCGTAGCCGGTATGACGCTTCAAAACAAGCAGTTCTACTCAAGGGCACTGCTTGAACGCGCCATGCCAAATGTTGTCTATGCGAACTTTGGACGCAAGGACGGCATCCCCCGTGCGGGTGGTAACTCAATCGAGTTCCGCACCTTCGAGCGACCCGCCGTGACCACATCGGCGTTGACAGAAGGCACCCGACCTGCCGCAACCAACCTGACGGTCTCCAACGTGACCGCGACGGTGTTGCAGTACGGCGCCTTCTCCTTCCACTCTGAAGTCCTAGAGTTGCAGAGCCTTGATCCCTGGATTCTCAACGAGTCCGAGGTCTACGGCGAGCACATGGGCCTGTCCATTGATACCATCATCCGCAACGTTGTTGTGGCCGGTACTACGGTACAGTTTGCCAGCACTGCTGGCTCCCGAGGCCAGGTTGGCTCCGGGATGAACCTGACCTTCGCTGAAATCCGCGAGGCTGTCGCTACCCTCCGGGGTGCCGATGCCCGGCCTTTCATGGACGGCTTCTACGCTGGTGTGACGCATCCCGATGGCACAGCCGACTTGTTCGGTGACTCCGATGTGGTGCAGAGCTTCCAGCAAGCGCGTGAGCGGGGCGAGAGTAACCCCATGTTCACCGGCGAAATCGGCACCTTCTACAAGGTCCGGTGGGTGGACACCACGCAGTCCCGCATCTTCGCATCGGAAGGTCTGTCGGGTGCTGACGTGTACGCCACCATGCTCATCGGTCAAGGCGCCTACGGAATCACGGACTGGCAGGCCATGCGGCCTGGTATCATCGTGAAGGCTGTGGGTAGTGCTGGTGCGGAAGACCCGCTCAACCAGTACGGTACGATCGGCTGGAAAGCTGCTGTTGTGGCGGTGAGGCTCAACGAGACATTTATGATTCGTATTGAGCACAACGCTGCATTCGGCGTACAGGGAGCGTAAGTTCCCTGCTAGCTCGGTGGCGAGGAGAGTTGAACCCCTCTTCGCTCCTCGCCACCCATCAAAGAAGAGGGGAAAGGAAAGGTATGTATGACTAGCAATGACGCTATTCTAACCAAGCCTGCCGAAAATGACGGCGAGGAAGAGATTCTGATTACCCGCATGTGTGGGTTCTGTCAGGTATCTATTCCAGAGAAGTACCTGGGAGACCACCAGGCTGTTAGTTGTGAGAAGTCTCCTTCTGCAAAGATGTACCGCGACGGGATGCTTCCCGCAGACCCTAGCGCCGCAGACCTTTCAGGTGGTATGGCAAACTCCGTGACAGGCGAAGCGATTGATTGGAACAACGCACCTCCCGGTACGGTGGCGCGGCCTGCAATCGGAGGCGTAGCGGTCAAGAAGCGCTGGACAAAGAGGGACATCGACGAGCGTTACCCCAAGGTAACAGTCGTTCCACCTCACGACTTCACGGGGAACCGTGCAATCACAGTCCATCGCATCACCTTTGAACTGCCGGCCAATGTTCCGATTGAGGTTCCTTCAATCGTGGCAGATATCATGCAGAGGTCGTTGACTGAAGCAGAGAGTCGATGGGTTCCGAACTCGGACGGGCGGACTCCGGGCCAGCAGCACTTAGATGTTCCCGGCCTACATCGGTTCAACACCACTGGCCCTGTCCGTGACTAGCAGAAAAGAGAAGAGGGGTATATGGCTAATGAGGCACCGACCCTTGGGCTAGCCATGATTGTCGGTGGTGCCGACTTTCAAAAAGGTGGCAATGGCCCGAAGCAACTCCGCGCTTGCCTAGACTCTGCCCGTCCGTATGTCGATGAGATTGTACTCATTGATACGGGCACCAACGGGGTAGCACAGAAACTTGGCAAGCAGTTCAAAGCAAAAGTCCACACCTTCCCATGGGTGCAGGACTTTGCTGCTGCCCGCAACGAGTCATTCAAACACATCACCTCCGACTACATCCTTTGGCTTGACCACGACGATGTGCTGGAAGAGGGGAAGAACCTCAAGACCCTCCTTGCCAGTATGCCGGATCAGTTCGGCGGCATTTGGCTCAAGTACCTCTACGGCTTCGACGAGTATGGCAACGTCACCACTATCCATGAACGTGAGCGCGTCTTGCGTCGGTCTGTGGGGTGGACATGGAAGGACAGGCTCCACGAGACTTGTGTGCCGTCCAAGCGTACTGAGTGGATACGATCTGACGAAGTTCGTGTCCGTCACGCGGGCCACAAAGAGAAAGAGAACCGCAACTTAGAGATACTGAAGCTCATGTTGGAAGAGGACCCGACGAACCTCCGCATATGGATGCATCTCGGAAACCAGTATTTCTCCTCTCAGGCCTACTACGATGCGGAGCGGTGGTTCCGAGAGTTCTACACCCACCCGGGCGTCACGCCCATTGATCGGTGGCAGTGCATGATTTACGGCGGTCACAGCCAACGGTATCTCGGAGACCTGCAAGGGGCAGAGGAGACGTACTGGAACGCAGTGCGGCTATTCCCTTCTTGGACAGAAGGGTGGCTCGGGCTGGCATGGAGCCGTGCCTGGATGAAGGACTACGACGGGGCCATAACCTTCGCCGAGATAGCCCTTCGGAGCGAGCAAGCCACCACGCTGCTGTTCATCAACTCGCTTGACTACCTGTGTGCGCCCCACGAGATCCTGAGCATCGCTTACGGAATCAAGGGGGAGTACGACAAGGCTATCTACCACTGCAACAAGTACCTTGAGACGCGGCCGCAGCAGAAGGAAATCCTCGCCGGCAGGCAACGTTGGTCTGAGTTGAAGGAAACGAGTAAGGCGGCAGAGGGTGTGGCTATCCTTCAGGACGTGATGAAGCAAGACGACTATCTGTACCTGCTGACCGAACTCCCTGAGAGCATCGCGCAGATGGAACCCATTAGGGACATCATGGCACCAATCGTGTTGAAGAGCATTGACCTCGGCACACAGCCCAAGGCGGTCATCTACTGCGGCGAGTCTCTTGAAGAATGGTCTGGCGTGTCCTTGAATCAAGGCGGCATAGGCGGCTCGGAGACTGCGGTAGTAGAGATAGCGGAGCGGCTGGCCAAGGATGGGTGGCAGGTCATCGTGTATTGCAACCCTGGGGCTAACGAGGGACCGTACAACGAGGTGTACTACACCCACCACAAGCGGTTCCGCCCACAGGATACCCACCCGGAGTTGTTCATAGGCTGGCGGAACCCAGCGCTCGGGTTGGACAAAGACCCAGCGGCAAAGGAACGATGGCTCTGGCTGCACGATCTAAACAGCGGAAGTAGATTTACAGAGGAGATGGCAGATGGTTTCGATAGGATCTTGGGAGTCTCCGAATTTCATCGGGACTATCTACGGCGCTCGTATAACATACGAGATGACGTTGCGCTCGACTTCATCCCCAATGGTATCAATTTGGGACGTTTTGAAGGGGAGCATACAAAGAAACGCTTCCGCGCTGTTTACTCTTCTTCGCCGGACAGAGGACTCCTGAACCTCCTGAATATGTGGCAGGAGTTCCGAGGCGTAGAGCCCACGGCAGAGCTCCACATCTTTTACGGGTGGGAGACCTTCGACAAGAGCATTGCCAACGGCGCGCGCGATCTCCTGCCGCTGAAGCAAGCCATACAGGCACGGTTGAACCAAGAGGGTGTGCATTGGCGTGGACGTCTCCCGCAGGACGAGCTTGCGAAGGAGTTCATGCAGGCCGACCTGTGGCTGTACCCTACCTCGCACGTGGAGACCTTCTGTATCACCGCGTTGGAAGCCCTGGCGGCCGACCTGCGTATCGTGACATCGAAGTTGGGTGCATTGCCGGAAGTCATTGGCGACGCGGGGTTGCTGTTACCCGGCATTGCGGAGAGCTCCAGCTACCGACATGAGTTCCTTGGCCTCACCTACGCCATGATGATGGACAGGACGGCGCGCAACTCGTTCGTCGGCATGGGGCCAGAGCGGGCAGCGTTGTGGACATGGGACAAGAGCTACGAGAAGGTGAAGTCAATGGTGGAAGGATTGGTGACGGTATGACGACAGAGACAGCAGTAGGCAAAGAACTTGATGCTCTTATTGCCATAGAGGTTATGGGGTGGCATCGGATGTCATGGAAGGATTGG
>SDBT01005139.1_pt1 | contig 22065 bp, 16 predicted proteins | sample 2277101 | NCBI WGS metagenome assembly SDBT01 (sample SAMN10404973, study PRJNA504765) | marine sediment metagenome | isolation source: marine sediment core GS10_PC15, 103 cmbsf | place: Arctic Ocean: Southern Knipovich Ridge | collected 2010 | reverse complement strand
ATAGATTCTTTAGCTACTTTCATGGATTTTTCCTTTAATTGATTTTTTGTCTCTCATTATAGCTAGATCAATTTTAATTGTAATATCAAATTTTTAATCTTTTATTTTTCTTTAGGTTTACTGGAAAAAGATTTAAGGATTAAAAGATATTTTAGAAATTTTCTTTGTTTTATAAAGCCATTATAACATAGATAGATATTTCACATCAATTGAAAAAAGATAGAAAATTAACAGATTTAGCACATTTAAAGTCACAATTTTTGCAAAAAAATTAGCAAGGAGATTAAGAGCTTTAGTGTTAATGGTTTATAAAAAGAAAGGAGTTTTCAGGATTTTCAAAAAGTTTAATGAAAGCTTCAAGTGATTCTTTTAGAAAAACTATCAACTATTAGCTCAATAAATGCTAAAAAACCTAAAACGATAAATAGTGAATAAACATATGAAGAAAATGAAAATTTAAGCGTTATTCCTATTAACACACAAAACTGCATGGCTGTTGTAACTTTACCCCAACGAATAGCTTTAACTTCATAACTAGCCAATTTTTTTGTAATTCCTAAATAGAGAACGAAAATAAGTAGAGCAAAATCTCTCGATATCATAGCTAATGCTTGCCAGAGTAGAAGTTGATTTTCTATAAGTAATATAGCTAAAACAAAGTAAACAAAAAATTTGTCCATCGCAGGATCTAAAAAAGCACCAAATTTAGATGCTGATTTATATTTTCTTGCAAAGTAGCCGTCTATACTATCTGTAAACATCGCTAAAACAATCGCAATTATTCTAATATAGATATTTTGCCAAAAAAATAGCAAAGCTAAAGGTATCCTTACAATAGATAGCGCATTGGATAGGGTGATCATGTTTTTTGTTTTTTCTTTTTTCTTTTATAGTACCAAATGAAACCAATTATAGTAAAAATAAACAAAATAAAGATTAACAGATTAATTTTTTTTAGATAATTAAATAAGGCGGTATGGTTTTTCCCAAGACTAAAAGCTATATAAAAAAGCACGCTATTTGAGATAAAACAAGCGATTCCATCACTTATTGCAAATTTTGTGAGCTTCATCTTTGTCATTCCAGCGGTTAAAAAAAGACAATTTCTAACTCCAAATGGAATGAATCTTCCAACTAAAAGTGTGAAAAATCCATACTTTTTATAAAATAGCTTTATTTTTGCAAGTTTTCGTTTAGGAAACGTTTTTTTAAACCAGTTTATTTTCCAAAGTTTGATTCCAAAAAGCCTGCCTATCCAATAAACCATCCAATCAGATATATATGCTCCTAAAAAAACAGCTCCAAATAGTAAAAAAACATTTTCAGGAACTACATTTGCTGCCAAAATAGCACTTATTATTATCATAAAGTCTTCAGATATAGGGAGATTGAGCCCAGCTAAGATAAGCGAGCCAAAGATAATCCAATGAGCATTTTGAGCATTTGCAAAAATAAAATCTATAATATGTGACATAATATAACTATTTGGAGTTCTAATTCTGTATTTAATATAATTGTAATTATAATAAAAGAGAAAAGTTAAAAATAATTATAGTGTAATTAAAATAAAGTGATTAAGTTGTTGATGGTTAATTATTTTTTTACTTTATCTTTTTTGTTCGCCTCAGCAAAGGGAAAGTAATTTTTTAGCTCTTTTTCACTTAATAAAGGTGTAGTTGGTTTCGGCTCTACTTGAAGTGTAATTTGCTCTTTATGAGATATTAAAGAGTTAAATCTTTTACCTAAAGCTACAACAGATATTAGCCATACACCTAATATAATTAAAAATAGCACAGCTATATATGGGGCAGAAGCGCTTAAAGTAGAAAATATAATTATAAACCCTTGAGTTATAATAGATCCAGAGGATTTGCCAAATCTAGATCCTACCCCGTCTATCGCAGCTTTTCCTTTTCTTCTAGAGTCTTTATCGAGTGGTATAAAAGCAATTTCTTTTGTGTTGTCAAAAAGAGTATATTTAGATGCTCTACTCATAGTATTTTGCATCGTTCCAAAAAAGACACTTAAAACTAAAGGTGTTGATCCAAAAAAGCTAGCAAATTTTAGAGCTGAAGAAGTATCCCTGTATAAATAGAAAGTAAAGAAAAATACCCCGGTAATTAAAACAACTATAGGTGTAATTAAAGCACTAAATGCCCAACTAAATTTTCTTAAAAAATTACCTGATAAAAATAGGGCAACAGGAGTAGCAATAAGTCCTGTATAGATCATCACGTGTCCCATATAGGCATTGAAATCTTGAGGGTTTGGAGATAGGGCTTTTACTTGATTTTTCCATACAACTTCTACTATATGAGTTGTCAAATTATATGATAACACTATCAAAGCAATGAAAAGTAAATATTTGGATCTAGCTATATAGGAAAAACTTTTTTTAAGAGATATTTTAGCTCTTGGCTTTTTTACTTGAGAAATTGTCGGTTCCTCTACATTTATTGCCTTTTTATTTATATATCTAAAAAGCCCAATTATTAAAAACCCTGTAACTAAAACAGTTAAAGTCATGAATAAAACGGATTGATCCCAAGCGTCTTTTCCATATGGAATAAAGCTTAAAAATTTTTTACTTGAAAGAAGGACAGCAGCCTCTCCTGAGAGGATTCCTGCTATATTAGCCCCAACTCCAAAAAGTGAATAAAATCTTTTAGCTTCACCAACCGTTGTAACCTCGTTAGCAAAGCCCCAAAAAGATACCGTTAATATAGCCGTTCCCCAAAGCTCTGCCATTACATAAAAAGAGGTGAGGGTCCAATGTCTGATCATAGCAATAAAGCCATTAAAGCCTTGAGGTAAAGTGCCTTGAATTTGATCAGCAAATGAATTCGGGTGTATAAGATCTCTAAGTGGATATAATATAAAGGTAAATAAAGAGAAAAATCCTAAAAAGATTCCCATCATTATATAAAAAACTTTTTCAGTCGAATATTTATTTGAAAGCTTTGTAAAGATATATGTCATCAAAATAGCCATGGGTAAAATAGCCCATACCTTAATAAATGGAATAGCCTCGGCTCCAGAAGATGGTGCGGTAACTATTAGTGTGTCTTTAACAGCTCTTAAAACATTGTAGTTAAAAGCTATCAAGAAAAATATTAAAATCATTGGTATGAACTTTTTTAGCTCACTAGAATGAATAGGCCATAAAAAATTGCGGACTTTACCGAATTTAAAAGTGGTAGACATATTAGTTTTTACCAATTATTTTTTTGCACAAGAAGCTATATAAAAGTATTTGTAAAAGATTTTTTTCAACTCTTGCTAATAGCAAGATTTGTTTTATTTGAGACACTGATCGCCTTTTGAAATCTTTGAGGAGTTCATTGTAACTAATGTATGATATTTTGCAAAGGGAGAAAAATTAAAAATAATTATTTTTGAACATATAAAAAAAAATATTTCAAATAAAAAACTTACTTAAAAAAGTAAATGAATCTTTTGAAGTTTTTTATATGTAGGGACTGTTGAAATCTGAAATTATTTTCATAAAAAATAAAAAAAATGATTTCTACTATCTTTTATTTTGATTTGAGAAGTTATTTTTCTAATTTTTTTAGATCTCAACAGTCCCATGTAAAAAAAAATATTAATAATAAAAATAGTAGTTTAAGGGATTATTTTATGAAGATTTTTACCAAAAAAATTAGCTGATTTTTAAATAAGTTATTAACAATAAATGTTTAATAACTTACGCGAAATCGCCTTTTCTCTTTTTCGCTTAAAGCTTCTATTCCAGGTAAAGTCCCAAACTCTAGATATGCCAAAGAAGCTCCACCACCTGTTGATAAATGAGAAAATTTATCAGCGATCCCTAGTTTATTTATAGCTGCAATTGAATCTCCTCCACCTACAATACTTATACAATTAATTTTAGATATTGCTTTTGCTATTTCATTTGTACCTATAGCGAAATTATTAAATTCAAAAACTCCTAAAGGTCCATTCCACAAAATAGTTTTTGCATCTGTTAAAAGTTTTGAAAACTCTTTTATTGTTTTAGGGCCAATATCCATTCCTTCGAAATTATCTGGAATATTTTCATCAGTATTTATAATCTCAGTTTTCGCATCATTATTAAATTCATCTGCAACAACAATATCTAAGGGAAGATGAAGCTTTACTTTTTTTTCATCGCATTTTTTCATTATTTTTTGAGCTTCTGATATGAAGTCTTCTTCATAGATAGATTTTCCTACGCTTAAATTTAGCGCCTTTAGAAATGTATAGCTCATTCCTCCACCAATAAAAATAGCATCTACTTTTTCTATTAAACTATCTATTACTCCAATTTTTGTAGATATTTTTTTGCCACCAACTATTGCATAAAAAGGTCTTTTTGGATTTTTAATTGCTTTTCCTAAAAAAGAGATCTCTTTTTTTAATAAAAATCCCATTAATGATTTTTTAGGAAAATACTCAGTTATAGTGTATGTAGATGAGTGTTTTCTATGAGCTGTTCCAAATGCATCATTTATATAAATATCTCCGAGAGATGATAAGCTTTTAGCAAAATTTGGATCTTTTTCTGGTTTTGTTTCAGCTTCATGAAATCTTAAATTCTCTAAAAGCAAAACTTCTTTTGGTTTTAGATTTTTTGCTAGACTTTCTACTTCTGGACCAACACTATCAGGGGCCATTTTAACATCAAGACCAAGAAGATCTGATAGTCTTTTAGCTACAATTTTAAGTGATAGTTTAGGATCTTTTTTACCCTTGGGTCTACCTAAATGAGACATAAGTATCAAAGCGCCATTGTTATCTAAAACATATTTAATCGATTGAAGCGCTGCTTTAATTCTTGTATCATCTGAAATCTTATCAGCGTCTGTTAAAGGCACATTGAAATCTACTCTCATTAATACTTTTTTATCTTTTAGATCTAAGTCTGTAATCAATAATTTTTCCATAAAAAATCCTATTTTACTTAAATTTAATTGTTATAAAACAAAAATTTTCAGTAAAGAAAAATAAATAAGTCAATTGTTGAAATTATAAGAGTTTAATAAAGTTGTTTGAATTTAAAATAAAAAAATAATTACCATTTGTCATCTTTTTCATAACCAAAGTCTACTAAAAAATCATTGAAAAGTTCCTTAAATAGTTTTTTATGTTCTTGAGTAAAAACGTCTTGCCAGTTTCCTATTATTCCCTTTCTGAAAGTTACGCTTTTTCCATGCAAAACTTGACATAGATAATCTAATTGATTTTTTGATAATGAAATATTTAGAAAGTTTGTTAAATGTTTAATTGTTTGTTGTTGCACTGAAGCGCTACTACCTCCTTTTTCTCCAATAATATCTTCAAATTTAACAAAAAATACATTTGAGTTTTTCTCCTTTTCTTTGAATGTTTGTTGCCAAAAATTGGCAACCTTTAAAACAAACCACATATCCTGTAAATATTCATTATTGAGATTTTTTGTTTTAAAATCTTTTAAAAATTGAGTTAAAATATTTTGAAAGTCCTTTTTTGGAATGTCCCAATTTTTAGTTTTTTTCCAATGCACATCATGTATCCAAGAGATAATTATATCTCTAAAATCTCTGTAGGAGGTTATAAATTTGATATTGCTTACAGTGAGAAATCCCAAGTCGTGACCAAGAATAAATTCATCATTATGCTCTTTAATGTTTTGCATATATTTTGGAGAAAACCAACAGCCATATTTTTCACTTTTTGTTCTGCCCGTTGCTAATGCTAATAATTTACCTAAAAGATGTGTTCCCGATTTAGGGATGGTTAATATAGCAAAATTATTATAGTTCTGTTTTATAAAATAGGTTTTATCAAAATGAGATTGATATTTATTAACATCAATATCATATGATTTGCAAATAGATATTAATTTTTCGTCATTTGGAGTGAACTGAATAGCATTAGTTTTGTTTAAAAGACAAAAGCTTATTAAGGATAAATATAAATAAATTTTAAAACGCATGGTCACTTATATATAAGTATTTAATGAGCATAAATGTTATTTTAAGCGATCAATTACTATCAAGTTCTAAAATGAAAAATTTTATTAAAAGCGAGGTTGAAAAAAATTACCATTTATCATCTTTTTCATATCCAAAATCTATTAATAAATGATTGAAATTTCTTTTAAATATCTTTTTATGCTCTTGAGTAAAAATTTCTCTCCATGATCCAATTGTTCCCTTTCTGAAAGTAAAACTGTTTCCATGTAAAACTTTACATAAAAATTCCGATTGCTTTTCTGATAATGATATATTTAGAAAAGTACTTAATTGTTGAATAGTCTGTTGTTGCAATGAAATGCTCCCGCCTCCTTTTTCTCCAACAATATCTTCAAATTTTACAAAAAAAACATTTTGATTTTTGTTTTTTTCGATGATTTTTTTTCTCCAATAAGTAGTCCTTGCTATAACAGGTAAAATTTCTTTTAGAAATTCATTTGAGATATTTTCATTTTTCCAAGCGACTAAGATTTGAGTTAGAATGTTTTGCACTTTTTCTTTTGGTATTTCCCAGTTTTTTGTTTTTGTCCAGTGTATGTAATATATCCAAGAGATTAATATATCTCTAAAATCTCTGATCGTTGTTATGAATTTTATGTTGTTGAGGTTGAACACAAAGTTTACATCATGACCTGATATAAATTCTTCCGGATGTTTTTGAATATGTAGCATGAATTGAGGCTCATAATTATTCCAAATTGTTTCATTTTTTACTCTGCCAGTTATTAAAGATAATAATTTATTTAAAATATACGTTCCAGATTTGGGAATTGTAATTATAGCAAAATCATTATAATCCTGTTTAGCAAAATACGACTTATTAAAATTAGAGTTATATTTGCTAAAATCTATATCATATGATTCACAAATAGATTTTAATTTTTCATCATTTGGTATGAATTGAAAAGCATTAATTTTGCAGAAAAAACAAAGGATTATTAAGGACAGATATAAATAAATTTTAAAATTCATGAAAATTGACAGTGTGGAATCCCATCTCTTTAGAGATGGGAGGAAACCCTGCTCCTCCATTCTGTTAAAAAAGTTTTAAAAGTTTCTAATAATATACAATCTTTAGCTGAAGCATGTATTTTTACTCCATTTAATTTTCTTAAATCAAAATACCCGGTTTTTCTCCTACCGAAAATAAAGCATGTTTTTTTATTACTGATTTTTATTGAAATAATAAATGATATTTCAATATTTTATTAAAGAATGAAATTTTTAGAGGACGATTTAAAATGAAATCCATTTTTCTTATTTTGTTAGTTGTATTATCTCTTTTTTCCCCGAGTTTTTCTAAAGCTGAGGTGTATTCCGATGCCAATGAGATAACTTATGAAAAACTTATTAATAACCTTGGAACAGATCATGTTCAACATTTTAGAAAGCTGTTTTCTGTTAAAAAATTTAGAAATGTTTTGGAATTTGGAATGGGATACGGAACAAAATATTTTTTAGATAATTGTGATAAAGTTACTTCTATGGAATTTGTTTTAATTCCTGAGCACCATAAATGGTTTGATATTTGTAGAAAATTATATAGAGATTATCCTTCTTGGAAAATTAAAAAACTTGAAACTCCTCAAAGTTTAATACAAGCCGATTTTGAAGCAAGAACTAGAGAGGGGCATGAAATCTTTAGTTATTTGATGGATCTCAAAAGAATTATTTTTCAAAATGTCGCTGATAATACATACGATTTAATTTTTGTCGATACTGGGTTTCATCCCAGAGCCGATATTATTAATTTACTTTTTGGTAAAACTAAAGTTATTGTTGCTCATGATACTAATTTTCGATATGGACGTTATGGCTGGAGAAGAATTAAAGTTCCAAGTGACTATAAAGAAATTCAGTTGATTGAAGGATCGGGAGTAACTGTTTGGATTCATAAATCTGAGGATAAATTGATCCAAGCTGTGAGTAAGAATTGATGTAGTTTATTCTTGAATAAGATCAAGAAATTATTGATTGTACTTGAGAAAAAACCTTAATTATTTCGATGGGAATATCTTAGTCTTATTTAAATAGTAGTAATTACGATTCCAAAAAATAACTTGTGTTTTTTTTCTAGATAGGAATAAAATTTTTTTATAAAAAATTAGAATGCTTTAAAGTAAAACATATGACAAGATTATTTTCATTTTTTGTCACTATTATTTTTGTTTTTAATCAAAACTTAAATGCTAATGAAAATTATTCCAAAGTTTGTCATTATTATTGTACTGCAGCAAACTCTGATTTTTTTCATATCCTAATGGGATTAATTGGGAGTATTCATAAAGTTGATTTTGATTCTTTAGATGAGATTGCTGTTTTTGATATTGGATTAACTTTAGAGCAAAGAAAAACAATACAAAGCATTGAGAAAACAAACGTTTATCAGATTGAAAAAATTAATCCCGATCTTTTTACTAAATTCAAAACAAATCCAGCCGGAAGAACGCTTCCTGGATGGCAAACATGGAAACCCATTTTGATTAAGCAAGCCTTAGAGATGTTTCCTTATTTTTTGTATTTAGATGCAGGAACTTTAGTAATTAGCTCTACTGATAATCTTTTTAAACATATAAAACAAAATGGATATTTTTTATTGCATGTAGCTCCACATAATTTAGTAAATAGCATTACTAAACCAGTTGTTGACAAGCTGCTTTCTACCTTTTCTAGAGAACAAAAAGAGTTTATTTTGAATAAAAATACCTCTATGCTTGATTCAGGGATTCAAGGGATTTCAAAAAAAATATACGGGAGTTATGTATTACCAGTATATAAACTTGTTAATGATTTGAGTCTTTTTGCTGATGATGGATCCGCTTTGTTAGGATTTGGTTATGGAAGACATGAACAAACTTTATATAGTATTTTTGCTCATATAGGAAAACTTGATCTTAATTCTCAAGGATGGTCTCAAATAAAAGTTGATGGAAAAAATGTAGCTTTCCACCTTCATTACCATCCTAGCGAAATAACTAATAAAACTTGTATTTACCACTCTCGATCAGATTATCAATTTGGTGGTGATAAAAAACCGTTTATTCATTGGAAGAATCCTTCTTTACATACTGATAAAAATAATAAGGAATAGTAATTGATTCTTCTTTTATTAAAAGATTGGAATTAGCTATTTGCATAGCCCAATTTGTATCTTCGGCAAAGGAAATGTTTGGAAATATAAATTGTGATGCTATAGAGCGTTTGATAGTGTTTATATGATTGGGGGGGCGATAGAAGATTCCATTTTTTTGAAAGTAGGAATTATATTGAATTGAATGAACGAAAGAAGAGGGGTATTTACCATCGAATGTAATAATTCCAGATAAACTTACACAATCAGGTTTGTTTTTTAATTTTTCATGTATCATTTTAATATAATTTTCATGAATATCATCATCATCATCTATAAAGTTGACATACATGCCCCTACTTTTTTTAAGTAATGTATTTCGTTTGTAACCAATCGAATGTTCTTTATTATCTTTAAAAGTTAAGACTTCAATTTTATCTTCCAAATGATAGTCTTGGATTTGTTTAAAAAGTTTATTGTATAAATGAGAAAATTTTTTTTCTCTCTCGGGCATAGAACAAATAAGAATACTCCAATCTCTAGTAAAAATTTCACTCAAAATTGTTTCATCTAAATAAAAAGTATTTAGACGTCTTTTTTTGAATGTTTCTTCATCTTTTTTATTCACCTCTATCGAAGTTGTTGGTTTAGTTAGTATAGATTTGTTAATAGTAGTTTCTTTTCCTAAAATTCTGGATACGTATGTCAGTTCATTATCATAGTAAGAAGATTGATAAGCAGAATTAAAAACATAACCAAAATGTTTGTAAAAATTTTTTCCTATTACAGGTGATTTATTTATTGAAGGATTAATATCATTGTGAAAATTGAGAACCCCATCGTAATCGGGATAATGAAATATCATATAATCTGCAATAATTTTATCGTATTCGGGTATAATTGGTTCTAGATCATCTGAGACAAATAGCAATATATCAAACCAATTGATAAATTTGTGAATATCACTATTAAAGGCATCAACAGTCGTTTTACTTTTGTTATATTCAATAGTTAAATTAGAAAATTTTAAGAGCTTTTGTTTTATCTTTAGGCAGTTCATTGTAGGGTCGTCAACATCACAGGTTATAAGAAAATGATACGGAATTTTATTAGATAAATTTTTGTAGTATTTATCCAAATTTTTCAAAAATTTTTCTGGATTGTTTTTTGTATAAATCTTTATTAACAAATGAGGTTCTCGTGCCGTTGTGGATTGTGGGAGTAAAAGATAAAGAAAAGTTAATGTGATTACAAAAACTTTTTCATAGCTAATATCTATAATTTTTAAATAAAGTTTTTTTTCAAAAATTAATGAAAGAGATTTTATTTCCATAAATGGCGGTATTTGAGTGTAATTTTTTCATTTTCTCTATAGCGTTTTAAAGCTTTGGTTTTCTCTTTGTCAGTAGAGATGCCTTTTGGATTTAAATAATTTAAAGTGTATACACCAGGTATTTTTTTTAATTTAGAACCCAAGCTCATCGCTCGATTCCACATTTCAAAATCTCCAGAAGACGTAAATGATTCATCAAAAAATCCAAAACGCTCATGCATAGATTTTCTCCATATTGGTCTGGGTCCTGGCAAACATTTGAACATATTTTTAGGAGCAAATTCTTCTAATTTCACATACCAACTATAATGATTATTTTCGAAAGTCTCATTAGGAACATTGGTAAGATAATAATCAGAATATACAAGGTCTAAATGAGGATTAGCCTCTAGTTCTTTAACATGCTTTTCAAAAGAATCAAAAGAAGAGCGGTCATCTATATTTGCATTGCAAATTAAATCTGCAGAAGCAATTTTTATTCCACGATTCCATGTAGCGTAAAGACCAGGATCATTAGGAAGTTTAAAGTAAAAAATATTTGGATATTCATATATAAATTTATTTATTATTTTTTCTTCATTGCCAGGTGAGTTTGCATTAATTAAAATAAGTTCGCAATCTTTGAAAATTGTTTGTTTTGTTATGTCTTTTAAAAACCCTTCTATAAATTCATCACCATCAAATATGGAAGTTATTATTGATAGTCTAGGTTTTTTTTTTAGCTGATTTGTATTTATTGCTGCTATTGTGAGATATGCAACTGTCATTAATGAGCAAGTTATAATTAAAAGACGAAATAATTTATGCATAAAGTTAATAAATTTTAAAAGCAGTATTTTATATAATTAACATAAAACAGTACTATATTTTTGAGATAATTTCAAGGCTTTTTTATATGGATATAAAAAAAACTTGCTCTTTTTCAATCTATTAATACATACTTAATCTAAAAAACTCTGATGAAATTGTTTAAATTAATAACTATTTACCTTTTACTTTATTTATTTGCATTTTTACCAGTTTTTGCAATATCAAATGAGACAATACACCCAGTTTTATTGATTATCGGTACACGTCCTGAAGCTATAAAAATGATACCAGTTTATAAAGCTTTAAAAGAAGAGAAAATACCCACACTTTTGTGTTCTACAGGTCAACATAAAGAGCTATTAGATGATATTTTAAAGCTTTTTAGAATTGTTCCTGATTTTGATTTTAAAATAATGAAAGAAAATCAGGATCTTTTTGATATTACTGAAAAAATTTTAGTAAACGCTAAAGTATTATTTAAAAAAATAAAACCATCTTTAGTTGTTGTTCAGGGAGATACAACTACTGCTATGACAGCAGCTTTAGCTGCATTTTATTTGAGAATACCAGTAGCACACATAGAAGCTGGTTTGCGAACAAAAAGCATGCCAAGCGCTTTTCCTGAAGAAGCTAATCGCAGAATAATTTCCTTAACTGCATCTTATCATTTTGCTCCAAGTGAAAAAGCTTTTTCAAATTTATTTAATGAGGGAATCAAAAAGGAATCTATTTTTTGTGTTGGCAATACTGGAATTGATGCTTTATTAATGATGCAAACCAAAATACAAAATAAACAAATTATCCCCACGAGTGAAATTGTAGAAATTATTAGTAAACATCGCTCTAATAATTATAAAATGTTGTTATTAACGGTGCATAGAAGAGAATCTTTAACGAAAGGGGTTAGAAATGTCTTTTTAGCAGTCAAAAAAGCTCTTCAAAAAAATCGAAAACTCTTTGTTATTTACCCGATTCATCCAAATCCAGTTATAAAAAAAATTCTACAAGAAACTAAACTCGATACATTACCTAATATTAAAATTACATCTTCTTTACCTTATCAAGATATGACTTATATTTTAAACGCAGTCGATGGAATTTTAACAGATTCAGGAGGAGTGCAAGAAGAAGCTTTAGGTTTAAATAAACCTGTACTTGTTTTAAGAAATGAAACAGAAAGAATAGAAGGACTTGACGCTGATTTTTTTAAAATAGTTGGTACAGATAAAGAAAAGATTATCTCAGGAATTGATCAAATTTGCAGCAATAATTTAAATAAACCTGCATCTTTTAATTCTATTTATGGAGATGGCAATGCCAGTAAAAAAATAGCTCAAATAATTAAAAATATTTTAAAAAAAGGAAATTAATCCATGAAAAAATACCTTTTAATACTTTTTCTTTGTTTTCAACAAGTAGTATGCTATACATTCGAAAATTCTCAAAATGATAAATTAAGAATATTAGTTGGAAGCCCTATTCACCAAACCCCTGCAATTTTAAAAGAATTTTTAAATTCTTTAAATCATTTAGAGAAAAACACTTTTACTCTAGATTATTTTTTTGTTGATGATAATGATATTGAAGAATCTAGCCAAATGTTAAAAGATTTTTCTCAAAAATTGGATCAAAATTCAAATGCTCTTATTTTTTCAAAAAAAAATGATTCAAATTACCATTGTGATGAATTCACGCATCATTGGAATAAAAAATCGATCTGGAAAGTTGCTAAATTTAAGGATTTAATGATTAAAAAAGCTTTAATAGAAAATTATGATTATTTATTTTTAATTGATTCTGATCTTGTCCTTTATCCAAAAACAATTGAGCAACTTCTTATAGCTAAAAAAGATATAATTTCTAATATTTTTTGGACCAAATGGACTCCTGATTCTGAGCTTCGTCCTCAGGTTTGGCTGACTGATAATTATACAATGTATAAAAAGGAAATATCAGAGGATTTAACTCAAAAAGAAATAAACAAAAGAATTTATGATTTTCTAAATAGGTTAAAAGATCCAGGGGTATATGAAGTAGGAGGACTAGGAGCTTGTACATTAATAAGTCAAGCGGCTTTAAAAAAAGGTATTTCTTTTGAACAAATAAAAAATTTTTCTTATTTTCTCGGAGAAGATCGCCATTTTTGTATAAGAGCTACAATACTTGGTTTACCTTTATTTGTTGATACTCATTATCCTGCATATCATATCTATCGAGAATCATATTTGGCTGGAGTTGAAGATTTCAAGAAAAATTGTGGGATTTCTAATTTATCAAACTCAAATAAGTTTTTTCAAAATTATCCAATATTTCAAAAAGTTAATATTGATAAATCTCGTCTTTGGTACTTTATGGAAAGTTGTAGTCCAGGAAAATATTTAGAACCATGTTTTTTAAAACATATCGATAAAAACAATGTTTCATCGATTTTAGAAATTGGTAGTCGAGATTTAATAGATGCTGTGGATTTAAGTGAATATTATAAATGTCATGTCTTTACATTTGAATGTAATCCTGAGTGCTTAGACGTTTGTAAAACAAATGATAAAGTCTCCCCAAATGTTACTCTTGTTGAAAAGGCTGCGTGGGAGGTAACTGAAACTATTTCATTTTATCCGACAATTCATACGGAAGGAAAAGTTTCAGATCCAGGTTTATCATCTTGTTTTAATATGACAGAAAAGACATTAACTCAATATGGTCAAAAATACATTGAAGTACCAGCAATTAGAATAGATCAATGGCTTCAAGAGGAGAATTTTGAAAATATTGATATGATTTGTATGAATACCAATGGAGCTGCATTAAATATTTTAAAAGGTTTGGGAAGTTTTTTAGAAAAAACAAAATATATTATTACCGATTGTAAGACAAGCTATGATTATGAAAGTGAATGTTTATTATATGAAATAGTTGAATTTTTGAAAGATAAGTATTTTGAGATAATTCCAACGGAGATGGAAAATGATTATTTGTTTGTTAATAAAAAATTGATTAGCTCAGTTAGTGTGGTTGAAGACGATGCTCCTGAAATAAATGGATTAAAAAAGACATTTTCAAATCAAAAAACTTATAATAATAATTCAGAATTGGATAGTAGATTCTTTCTTATAACAGATGAGCAAACAAAATCTATGGAGGGAATTCCATTCCCAAAGTATTGGTGGAGTAGACCTTTTGAATATAAATGGGCTTCAAAATTTACTGGTCAAGAATATACTGTATTGGATGCTGGATGTGGTATTACGCATCCATTCAAGTGGTATCTTGGTAATACGTGTTCAAAAGCATGGGCTTGCGATATAGATCCGCAAATTTTAGATTATGAAACAATTATGAAACAAACAAAAAGTGACTTTGGTCAAGATGCTTATGATATAATGTATGAAAATATTCATCAATGGATGAAAGTGAATTTAGTATGTTCTTCTATTTGCAGTTTACCAAATTACATGCCAATGTTTGATCGTATATTTTGTATATCAATGCTTGAACATTTATCTAACGATGAAATGAAGCAAACTTTAAAAGAGTTTGCCAAAAAATTATCTTCAAAAGGCCTTTTAGTAATTACAGTAGATTATCCAACCATTCATCCTAAAAAATTACTAGAAATCGCCGCTTCAGAGGGGTTAATTCCCGCTGGTAATATAGAGTTAGGATCTCCTCCTAAAAATGCAGTTAACGGAAATCCTTATTATCCGGCGCTGTATGTTTATCGATGTGTTCTAAAACATGACAAAAGTTTTTAATGACAATTTTTAAAGAAAACATCAGATCAAAGATTCAGATTATTCTATCCATTTAATAAGATTAGGATTTTCATCAAGGATTGATTCGTATTGTTCTTTCCAACCATATTTGAAATCGGGATCATACTTTTGATATCTTTGATATTTCTCTAAACGATCTTCATATTTTGCCCAGCCGTAATGTTTCATTCTTAAATCAGATAGATGTTTTTTAAATTGATGAATATTTTGAGGAAATCTCCCACAGTGTTGTGGCTTTTCTAACCAGTAATACTCAATGTCAGGTATATATCGAATTAATTGTATATAATAATAATGAGATCCTAGCCAATACTGATCATCTCGATAATGATTTTCATCCCAAAAGTCATATATTCTAAAAGCAATGGCATCAAAATCTTTAGAGTTGATTATATCATGTATTTTATCTTTAAAATTATCTTCAAAAACTTCGTCTGCATCTAAATTAATAATCCAATCAGGATTAGTTTTAATTGTTTCTTCCCATTGCTGTTTTCTAAGATTTACTTCATGCGAAAACTTTATTTTGCTATTTATTATGAGATGAAGGGGAATTCCTTTTAATATATCTAAACAAATTTCAGCACTATCATCTGTACTTGCATCATCAATGATAACAGCATCTGTAATATATTCTTTAGCTTTTTCTAAAACCTTTCGAAGATATCTATTAGCTTCATTGTGGATAACCATTGAAAGAGTAATTCTAGGTGTTTTTACATTAAAATCGTTCTTTAGTTTTTTTACTTTAATTAAATCCTTTTCATTTTTTATATATAATGCTGGGAAGTGAGAATCAATAAATAACGATAACCCTAAGACGGTTGCTCTTAAGCAAAAATGATAGTCTTCTTCTAATATTGTTAATTTTTTAATTTTTTGAAAAGAAACGCCCTTTTTTAATGCATTTTTACTGATCAAAATATTCCCTTTAAGAGAATCAACTTCATACACTCCAGGCTTTTTCATTATATTTAAAAAATCATTATTATTTTTTATTGTTTCTTGATTCAAAAAATTGAAATTTTGATCAAATTTTTTGTTTTTATCAATATTCTCATATTGAGGATGAGGTTTAGAATCTGAAGATGATTTAATCTGATAAACGTTAGAGATAATATCTTTTTTCGCTTTAAGTAATTGGTGAATTGCTTGAGGATGAAGTAAAATATCAGAATCGATAAGAAATAAAAAATCGTAATTTTCTAGATTAGCTTTTTGTATCATTAAATCTTTAAAAATAGATTTTTTATCCTTCTCTTTTTCATTTTTATCTAAGGTTTTTTCATTATCAAAAAGATATTTTATGTCATTTTGGGATGATAGGATTAGGCAATTTGCTTCAATATCATTTCTAAAAGCCTTTAGCAAATGACTAGATTCTTCGATGTTATTATCATCTATAAAAAAATAATCAATGAGTAAATTTTCTTCTTTTAAATCTTTTAGAGACTGTAAAAATTCTGTTAAAATTGCAGGGTTTTGCTCTGCGATGCTACTAACTAATATTCTCAATGTATCATTTTTAGAATTTTCAGATGCAAAGCTTATTGTTTGAATGCAGATAAAAAAAGATAAAAGATATTTTTTCATAAATCAAATCTCTTAGTTAAACTTGTTTTCATAAAATTTAAGGTGAATATTTTTTAATCGGTATATTTTTAGGGCCAAAAACATTAGGACTTTTAGCGACAATCAACCCATCAACAGAACAGCTCTCTTCCATTTTATGATCTGCTATAATTATGTAGTTGAATTCTTTGAGCTTTTGCATACAAAAATTATGAATCCACGGACTATGAGTAGAAATAAAAAAATAGTCAATTTTTTTATCTCTCAGAGCTTCTTCGCAGGTTAATAACATACTACATTCTGCTCCTTGGATATCAGAATGCAAAATATTTACATGATCGATTTTTTCTTCTTTCAAAAAAGAGTCTATAAAAATGCTTTTAGCAGAGTTAAAAATAATCTCGTCATTTTCACAGCCTTTTACATAACCTAAATAGAAATTGGCTTTTGCATTATTAAGCGCAAAATTCTTTTTGCCAATTTCTAAATTATTTAGATCTGGTTCAATTAAATAATGTTTAGCTCCCTTAACATTTTTTGAGAACCATAAAGAGTAATATCCCCAATATGAACCAAGCTCAATCATTGTTGCATTTGACGGAATATATTTTAAAACTTCAAAAAAAATTTTTTCTTCTTGAGGCTCATGATGTCCTTTCAATGCATAAATAATATCTGATATCCAAGCTCCACAATAGCAATTTTTTAAGACTTTTACCCCATTGTGCATCAATTGATAGCTTATTCCATTTTCTTCAAAAAATTTTCCAGCATCTAAAACTTTGGGTATGTAATCTGTATCATCGGCATTAATAGTCAGTTTTACCCTTGAAAGAGGATATGAAGAATCATTTTTTGGTTTGGAAACAAAATTTTCAATACATTTTTTTTTATGTTCTAATAAATCATCAATATATGGAAGTGTAGGTGAAGCTAAAACGTTATATGTAACAAATAGAAATAAACTTTTTAATATAAGATTCATTTTTTTTAACCTAATTTTTTGTAGTTTTTAAGACTTCTTATTAGCATTTTTTAGTCTTCCCATTTAGTCAGTGTAGGATTATCATCGAGAATTGATTCATAATGTTTTTTTATGCCATATTTAGCATCTGGATCTAGTTGTTTATATCTTTGATTTTTTGCTATGCGATCTTTTAGCTTTGACCATCCAAAATGTTTTACTCTTAATTTAGATCTCGTTTCTTTTATTTGAAAAGTTTTATTGGGAAAACGTCCGCAATGCTGAGCTTTTTTTTTGAAATAATATTTAGTTTTTGGGTTATATTTAATTAAAAGAGGAAAGTAATTATTATGTCCTTGCCAATATTGATCATCGCGATAGTGAGTTTCATTCCAAAAATCATAGAGTCTAAAAGAATATAGATCAGTATCTTTTGAATTGATTAAATATTTAACTTGATCTTTAAATTTGTCTTCAAAAACTTCATCTGCATCTAAATTAAGAATCCACTCAGGATTAGTTTTGATCGTTTCTTCCCATTGTTGCTTTCTAAGATCAATTTCATTTGCAAATTTTGATTTAGTATTTACTATAAGCTGTAGAGGAATTCCTTTTAAAACTTCTAAACAAATTTTAGCACTATCGTCTGAACTCGCATCATCAATAATAACTGCATCGGTAATATATTCTTTAGCATTTTGTAATACTTTTCTTAAATAGCGATTAGCTTCGTTTCTAATTACCATAGAAAGAGTTATCCTAGGCGTTTTTATTCCGCATTCTTTTTTAAAATCTTGTAATCTAGTTAGATCTGATTCTCTATATATGTGAAAAGCAGGATAATGAGTATCAACAAAAAGGGACAATCCTAAAACAACAGCTTTTAAACAAAAATGATAATCTTCTTTAAAAATTGTTACATTATTTATTCTTTCAAAACATACGCCTTTTTTTAAAGCTTTTTTACTGATCAAAATGCAGCCACCTAGTCCTCCTACTTCATATAATCCAGGCTTTTTTAGCATAGTTAAAAAATCATCAGTTCTTTTTTTTATGTCTTCTTCTGTTGCATATTCTGAAGCTTCTATTTTAAAAAGTTTATAGTTATCCATAAGCCATACTTGAGGAAGAAAATCAGAGTTTAAATCCCATTTTGTCCAATAAATATTAGAAATTATATCTTTTTTCGATTCAAGTAGCTGATTAATTGTTTTAGGATGAACCGCGACATCAGAATCAATTAAAAATAAATAATCATAGCTTTCTGTAATTGCTTTTTGAATTATTAAATCTTTAAATTTGGCAACCCTCCAAATGGCTTGTTCATTCCAATGATGTTTATTTTCATCGCAAATGTAATTTGAATCATTTTTCATTGAAAGAATAAGAACATTTGATTTTTGACTCAATTCTTGAGAGAAGTCTTTTAACAATTGGCTGGATTCTTCTAGATTATTATTATCTATAAAAAAATAATCCAGAGTAAAAGATTTTTTTTCTAAACCTTTAAGCGATTCTAAACATTCTTTTAAAATTGCAGGTTTTTGATAAACAGGACAGCCAACTAATATTCTTAATTTATCATTTTGAGAATTTTCAGATGTATAGCATATAGCTTGAGTAAAAATAAAAACAAATAACAGAATTATTTTCAAAGATAATATCTCCAATTTAATATTTTGCATCTATATGTTTAAATATTAAATTTATAAAATTAATAACTAAAATATAATAAGATAATTTTTGAATTTAAAGCAACTTATTTTGGAATGATTTCTTCTTCTTCCCATTTTATTAAATTAGGATTTTTATCTAGAATTGATTCATGACTTTTCCAATTATATTTTTCTTCAGGATCTAATTTATTATATCGTAGGTATTTTGATAATCTATCCTCTTGTTTAGCCCATCCAAAGTGTTTTATTCTTAAATCAGAAGTTTTTACCCTCATTTGTGTAACTATATAAGGAAACCGGCCACAATGAAGAGCTTGTTCTTTGAAATGATATTCAATTTTTGGGTTATACCTGATTAAAAATGGAAAATATTTGAGATGTGCTTGCCAGTATTGATCATTTCGATAATGATTTTCATCCCAAAAATCAAATAATCGAAAAGCGTAGGTATCAACATCTTTCGAGGTTATTAAATCGTAAACTTCATCTATAAATCTGTCTTCAAACAATTCATCTGCATCTAAAATTAAAATCCATTCTGGATTGGTTTTAATGGTTTCAGCCCATTGTTGTTTTCGAAGTGCTACTTCATTCGAAAATTTTGATTTTGTATTTACAATCAAGTGTAGAGGAATGCCTTTTAAAACTTTTAGACACTCTTTAGCGCTGTTATCAGTACTAGCATCGTCTATAATCACTGCGTTTGTAATATATTCTTTAGCTTTTTCTAAAACTTTTCTTAGGTAACGATTAGCTTCATTTTGAATTATCATTGATAGAGTAATTCTTGGCTTTTTTAAGTTGCATTTTTTTTTAAATTCTTCTAATTCGACAAAATCTGAGTCTTTAGATAATTTAAAAGCAGGATAATGAGTGTCTAAAAAAAAGGAGAATCCTAAAATAGAGGCATTTAAGCTAAAAAAACTAGGTTCATTTAAAAATGGCAAGTTAGATTTTTTTTTAAAAGACACTTTTGTTTTTAGAGCATTTTTACTAATCAGAGAGCAACATCCGATGGTTCCCGCTTTATAAATATCTGGTTTGTTTAGGATATTTAAAAGTTCATTTGCTTTTTTTTCTAGTTCATTTTTAGTTAAAGTTTGTAGATTTTCATTTGTATAGATTGAATAAATATCAGAGAAAAAACAGATTTGAGAAAGAAATTTAAAATCATAGGTATTTTTATTATAAAAAATATTAGAGATTAGATCTTTTTTTGATTCGATTAATTTTATGAGAGTTTTGGGATGAAGCATAATATCGGAATCAATTAAAAATAAATAATCATAATTTTTTTCAAGAGCTTTTTGGATTGTCAAATCTTTAAATTCAGAAGCATTAAATATCAAATTCGCATTCCAAAGAGTACATATATTGTTACAATATTTTAATTTGTCGGAAGAGATAATACTGGAGTTTTTTTGTTTTGCTGAAAAAGATTTGAGTAACTCTCGGGATTCTTCGATGATATTGTTATCAAAAAAAAGATAATCTAAAGTTAAAGATTTTTTTTCTAAATGATTTAAGAATGATAAAAATTCATTTAAAATTTTTGGTTCTTGCTCAATGAAGCTAACTATCAATATTCTTGATTTAATATTTTGAGAATTTTCAGATGCGAAACACATCAAATGAATGCAAAGAAAAAGAAATAATAATAAGTTTTTCAAAATCATTTTTTATTTTAAAAGTTAAGTCTTATTCACATTCACTTAAATATTTTTCATTGTTTTTCAAATAGTATAGCATAAATGATCAAGATCAAAATAAATAAAAATTCAGAATTCTTTTTTCGAATATGAAAAAAATGAAGAGCTTAATGAAGTTTCATATAAGTGGTTAAAAAATCTTGAGTTTTTTTTCATTGTTTAGAGTTTCTTTGCATTTGAAACAAAAAGTTATTCTTAGTATTTTGTTTATATAAAAAGGCTAAAAGTATGTAGCTGCGATTCTAAAAAGTTGAGAGAGATTAAAAAAAAAATTACATAAAAAAACATTATTGTTTAGAATAATGCCATTTAAAAAATGAGCAATCTAATTAGAAGGATTTCTTAAAAAATAATGAGATAAAAAAAAGTGTATTGCTTAGAAACATTATTCATTAGTACTTAAAATAGAATGAAAAAAAAACTGATATTTCTATTTATTATTTTATCAAGTGCAATTCAAATTTATTCTGATGAGTGTTGTCCTATTATTCCAGGCCCTCCAGGGGCTCAGGGGCCTACAGGGCCAACTGGCCCCGAAGGATTAACAGCGGGAGTGACAGGGATTACGGGAGCGACAGGATTAACAGGGGCTACAGGAGCTACAGGAGCAACCGGAACAACAGGGGTGACAGGAGCAACAGGAGCAACAGGGGCAACGGGAGTAACCGGAACAACAGGAACGACAGGAGTAACAGGAACAACAGGGGCAACTGGAGTAACAGGCGCAACAGGAGCCACAGGCGTAACAGGCGTAACGGGAGCAACAGGCGTAACAGGAACAACTGGAGCAACAGGCGTAACAGGAACAACAGGAACAACTGGAGCAACCGGAACAACAGGCGCTACTGGAGTAACAGGAACAACAGGCGCTACTGGAGTAACAGGAATAACAGGAGCAACTGGAGTAACAGGAACAACAGGCGCTACCGGAGTAACCGGAACAACAGGAGCGACAGGAATAACAGGAACAACAGGAGCTACCGGAGTAACCGGAACAACAGGAGCAACAGGAGTAACCGGAGCAACAGGAGTAACAGGCGTAACCGGAACAACAGGAGCAACAGGAGTAACAGGAACAACAGGAGTAACCGGAGTAACAGGAGCAACAGGAACAACAGGGGTAACAGGAACAACAGGAGCCACCGGAGTAACAGGAACAACA
>SDBT01005137.1_pt1 | contig 22072 bp, 19 predicted proteins | sample 2277101 | NCBI WGS metagenome assembly SDBT01 (sample SAMN10404973, study PRJNA504765) | marine sediment metagenome | isolation source: marine sediment core GS10_PC15, 103 cmbsf | place: Arctic Ocean: Southern Knipovich Ridge | collected 2010 | reverse complement strand
TGGCAACATTACTTGCCAGTCCGTCAACAATTTTTTCCATCATTCCTGTAAGGATGGAGGATATTTGAGGATTCGATTGATCAATAATCAGAGTAAGGATACCTTGACGGCTTTCTTCGATATCGGAAGAGAAACCTTTCGGTATGATTAAGATAGCGTTCAGATTGCCCTTCTTTAGTTCTTCTTTCGCCCCTTCCAGGTTGTCAGGTTGTCTCTCAATTAGGAAAACATTGTCATTTTTGTCACCTAGCTTCATATTTTCCAGTACGGTGACGATGCTCTCACTTATATTTCCCTTATCATTTTCTACCACAGCCAGGGCGATGTTCTTCAAAGAAGTCCCAGAAGGAAAGATATAACCAGTCATCACCATCATAAAGACGGGCATGATAATAAAGGCAATAAGCTCCATTCGATTTCTGAAGAACTCCAGTAGGTCTTTGCCTGTGATTTGCAGGATATTTTTGAAAGCCTCTATCATTGCCATTACTCCTTTGGCTAAACTATCTTACTCTGGACCTGGCTCTAAATCTTCCGTGGCCGTGCTGGCCCAGAGATATTTTTTCTTCTGCCTTATCTCTCATTTGGTGACCAGTGAAATGGAGAAAGGCGTCTTCCAGGTTGGGAGCAAGGGTAGTAATGTTTTTTATGGTAATTTTATTTTTTCTTATGACATCCATTATTTCATAGATTACTTCTTCACTATTGACGTATATTTTCAAGTTGCAGTCATTTTTCTTGCTGACTGAAGAGACAGCTTCTAACTGCTTAATCTGGGAAATTATTTGAGGAGACGGATTGGAAATAGTCAAGTCAAAAGTAGTTTGTCCCTGTTTAGAGATAACGTTCTTGAGCTTTTGAGGGGTATCCAGAGCAACAATCTTGCCTTGATCAATAATTCCAATTCTATCACATAAGATGTCCGCTTCCTGCATAATGTGGGTAGTTAGGATAACTGTGATTCCCTCCTTGTTTATTTCTTTGATAAAGTCTCTGATGGCTCTGGTAGTCTGAGGGTCTAATCCCAGAGTTGGCTCGTCCAAAAAGAGTATGTCTGGCATATTAAGAAGGGCTCTGGCCAGATTTATTCTCTGCTTCATTCCGCTAGAGAATGTACCCGCCAGGGCATTGGCCCATTTTTCCATTTTTACCAATTCCAGAAGTTTCTTAGTTCTTTCTGAGATTATTTTTGCCGGAATGTGATTTAACCGGCCAAAGAATTTAAGATTCTCTCTGGCTGTTAGTCTGTCATAAAGGATAATTTTTTCTGCTACTAAGCCAATATGCTCCCTCACCTTCCCTGCTTCTTTTACTATTCCAAATCCAGCAACTTTCGCTTCACCAGAGGTGGGCCTGAGAAGAGTGCAAAGCATTCTTATAGTGGTAGATTTACCAGCTCCATTGGGCCCTAGCAATCCAAATATCTCCCCTTTTTTTACAATGAAAGAAATATGGTCTACAGCTATTAGTTTTTTAAATTTACGGGTAAGTTTGTCAACTTCAATGGTACTCATTTACTTCTCCAGATGACTTCTTTATTGAGATAAATATGTATATGGACACTAGTCGAGTGTAGATTATTTAAGACAATGAGTCAAATACATTCGTCTCTTGGCTGTAATGATCAGAATCTTCCCCAAAGATTTGTGGTTGGTATGGTTCTAAATCTACTGAAGAAATGTAGGAAATACTTCTAGTCTAATCCCCACGTTGCCAGCAATATCTCCAATCTCATTTCCTATTTCCCGCAAAGGAACCTTTAGATAACGCTCTCCTGGGCTATTTACATCCTAATGCGGAAGTTGACCAACGAGCGGCTTTCTACTAGAATAAACTGTGCAGTGGCCTATTGGAGAATAACAGGTAGTTGCAACGAAGGCCTGTAACGTATCTTCCTATTCAGATAGTCTAGCCGTTTCGCCTTGGAGCCCTACTCCTTTTCAGTTGTTGCCTGATTGGGGTCTATCGTACCGAGAATCATGGCCGGCCAGATTTACAAGTGCTGAGGTCTGGGTTAAGTATGCCAATCCAAATTTTGGCCGGTCCCAGGTTGACGAATTAGTCTCCTGCTAATGGCAAATTCTCCTTTCTTTTCAAACTATGAGATTAACTCCAGCAGGAAAAATCTTGATAATTTCCCAGATTTGACCCAGAATAAAACGGCATGGAAAGGAATCGACTATGTCTGAGATTGAAGTAAGGATGATGTGGGCTCCGGGAAAGTACATCCAAGGTCAGAATGTTCTTCCAAATCTAGGTGTATATGTACAGCTTCTGGGAGAATCAGCATTGATTGTTTCTGACTCGAGGGTTTACAATCTGGTAGGGAAAGTCATATCAGACGCCCTCAAAGCCAAAAAAATAAGGTATGGCTGGACAGAATTTGGTGGTGAATGTTGTTTTGAGGAAATAGAAAGAATTAGCAGGCAAGCTGAGAAGGGAAGATCCGAAGTTATTATTGGAGTGGGAGGTGGCAAAGCCCTGGACACAGCCAAGGCAGCAGCAGTTAGCCGAAAGGTACCGATGGTGATGGTACCCACAATTGCCGCCACGGATGCACCAACTAGTAGTATTTCCATAGTTTATAGCAAGGAAGGTGTGTTTGAGAAAGTGCTTTCCCATTCTAGGAATCCTGAATTGATAGTGGTAGACGTCGGAGTAATCGCCAAAGCTCCGGTACGATTTCTGACATCAGGCATGGGAGACGCTTTAGCTACTTGGTTCGAAGCAGATGCAACTTTCAATTCTGATTCAGACAACGAAGTAGGTGCAAAGCCCACACGAGCCGCACATATTCTGGCAAAGCTATGTTTCGAAATACTTATGAAGCATGCCTTACCCGCAAAACTGGCCGTCGAAAAGGAACGGGTTATACCTGCTGTCGATCTTATTATAGAAGCGAATATCCTTCTAAGCGGTCTCGGTTTTGAGAGTGGAGGTCTTGCAGCGGCGCACGCCATTCATAACGGATTGACCGTGTTGAAGGAAACACACAACTATCTTCACGGAGAGAAGGTAGCCGTAGGTACTGTAACTCAGCTATTCCTGGAATCAAAGGACAAATCGATAATCAACCAGGTTTTGACATTCTGCAACCAGCTAGGACTTCCCATGAGTCTAGGAGACCTTGGCCTCGCTGCGTTGTCTCCTTCAAGGCTGATGGAAGTGGCAGAAGCAGCGTGCAGGGCGGAAGAGAGTATACATAATGAACCATTCAATGTTACCCCTAAGATGGTGTCAGATGCTTTATTGGCGGCTGACGTTTACCTCAGAGAATTCAGAGCCCAACAACAAAGCACGTCCTTTAGTCCGAAACCGGTATAGCGGCCAGGACTCGCAGATTAGCACCTCGCAGGCTTCATTCACTTCTTGCCGAAACGGCCGCTTAGTGGTTTTGGTCTTCTTTCTGCTTGTGGCAAAGTAGTTGGCGCTGTATAGACACAGCTTTATTCCGAATGCTTCTTTGCTGCCTGCATAGGAAGACCATTCTTTATCATTTGCTGCGGCAAGAAGAAATTTAGCAAGAGAAAGGTTTACGAGTGTATGCAAAAGTTGACAATGTGGTTCTAGAGTTATTGACTGGTTTATTTGGCAAAGAGGGGGTTTTGCTTGACCCTGACCTTCTGGAGATGTATACCCACGATGAGGTCCCTGGCTTGAAGGCCCAGCCGGAAGTGGTTGTCAGAGCGAGGTCGGTAGAGCAAATTTCAGAACTGATGAAGTTAGCTAACGAGAAAAGAATCCCGGTCACTCCGCGCGGTGCTGGCTATGGTCTTTCGGGTGGAGCGGTCCCTGTGTGCGGAGGAATAGTCCTCTCTCTGGAAAAGATGAACCGAATTCTGGAAATCGATAAAAAGAATCTAATGATAACTGTTGAACCTGGTGTCATAACCGCTAAGATCCATGAAGCGGTAGAGAAGGAGGGGCTTTTCTATCCGCCGGATCCGGCCAGTCTTGATTCCTGTTCTATTGGCGGTAATGTGGCAGAAGGTGCGGGAGGACCCAGGGCAGTCAAATATGGTGTTACTAAAGACTATGTGTGTGGATTGGAGGCCGTTTTGCCCTCTGGCGACATAATCACATTAGGCGGAAAACTTGTCAAGAACGTCACCGGCTATAGTTTAGTCGAGCTTCTCATAGGCTCTGAGGGTACCTTAGCCATCATAAGCAAGATTATTCTTCGGCTCATACCTCTTCCCCGGGTAACCATAGACCTACTGGTAGCCTTCAACAAATTTCAATCTGCAGCAGATACGGTTTCAGCTATTATCGAACAGCACATAGTCCCTGCAACCATTGAATTTATGGAACGGGACTCCCTTTTAGCCTGCGAAAAATATCTTAAGAAAGAACTCCCTTTACGTGAAGCGGCTGCTTTTCTGCTCATCAAACTGGATGGAAATCGCAAAGAAGATGTAGAAGCTCTCTGCAAGAATGTTGGTGAGATCTGTCTTGAGCACGATGCCATTGATGTTCTGGTTGCCAGCGACCGTTCCACTCAGGACAGACTCTGGGAAGCCAGGCGTGTCATCATCGAGGCACTCAAGAGCAGGAGTCCAGTTAATCATATGGAGGACATCGTCGTTCCCCGTGCTAGCGTCAATGATTTCCTGCGAGAGATAAAGAAACTCCAGGAAAAATACGAGTATCCGATAATTTGCTTTGGTCATTCGGGCGATGGAAATGTGCATGTTAATATTCTCAAGGAAGATCGTCCGCAGGGTAAATGGGCTAGAACTATCCCCAAAATTAGTGGAGAGATTTTTGATATTGCTCTTAGCCTGGGTGGGCAAATAACTGGCGAACATGGGATTGGTGCCATCAGGAGGAACTATCTGGAGAAAGCGGTGGGCCCAAGAACCTTGCAGCTCTTTCGTGGCATCAAGCAGCTCTTTGACCCCAATAATATTCTCAATCCAGGCAAAATCCTTCCCGACTGAAGGCGCAGGCCAGATATTATTACAAAAATAGAGTCCTAACTTTCTGAATTCTGGTAGATAGCTCGATAGCAGGAAATTTCTTTTTGGACGCAGATAAACCCAGATTATTGAAGATTTAAATATCAAGAAAGCTAAGCAAAGAACCATTAGAATCTTGAGGAATTGGATTTTTGCCAAATTCTAGTTTCGAGTTAGAAGTTGTAGAAATCTCTTTCTGCATATATGTCTGCAAAAATCTGCGTCCTGATTAAGCTCAGGGTTGAGAGTCTGATGTTTTTTGTATATCTTGCTTATCTGCGTGCATCTGTGTTCTATTTAAGTTGAGCAGCTTAAAACCCAACTGTTGCATTATCAATAGTGCCGTGTTTCTTTAATTCCTCTTCAATAGAATTAAGCAGCCTGCCTACTTTATTTTTTGTGGAAGAGTAACCCATCAGTCCAATTCTCCAGGCTTTTCCACTGAATTCTCCCAGACCCCCACCAATTTCAATATCGTACCTCGCTCTTATGTTTTGACGAAGATTGCCTTCTTCTAATCTATCCGGAAGATAGACAGCGTGTAGCATAGGAAGTCTTTCGTTCTGTTTTTTCACCACGTAGGTGAAACCTAATGCTTCAAGCCCAGCTTGAAGCGCTGCGGCATTTCTTCTGTGACGCTGGAATCTCGCATCAAGTCCTTCTTGCAGAACTAATCTGAGCCCCTCATGCAGAGCGTAGATCATATTTATGGGCGCGGTATGATGATACTTTCTCTGGTTTCCCTCATTCCAGTATTGTTCTATCATCCCTATATCAAAATACCAAGTTCTTGCTTTTCTAGCTCGCAGTTTTTGCATAGCTTTTTCATTCAAAGTAATGGGAGAAAGTCCTGGCGGCACACTTAGGCATTTTTGGGTCCCACTATAGGCAGCATCAATTCCCCACTCGTCGATCTTCACTTCTGTCCCTCCTAAAGATGTTACCGTGTCAACGAGAAATAGAGCGTCATTTTGGTGAACAATTTCGCCAATTTCCTTCATATGTTGTTGATGAGCACCAGTAGATGTTTCTGCGTGCACCAGAAAAAGTGCGTGACACCTATTCCTGGAAAAAGCTTTCTTTATCTCCTCAGGAGTAACCACAGTTCCCCATTCCAAATCAATAGATATTACCTCTGCGTCAAAGCGAGATATCGTATCGGCAATTCTTCCTCCAAATACTCCATTCCTGACAACAATTACTTTGTCATGAGGGTTGATGAGATTCGCTACCAGGGTTTCCATCCCAGAGCTTCCAGTGCCAGAGATGGGAATGGTCATCCGATTCTCGGTTTGATAGAGCATTCTCAACATAGCCTGGGTTTCGTCCATTATTTTAATGAATTCTGAATCGAGGTGACCTATGGTGGTTGCTGACATTGCCCTTAAAACTGCTGTCGGTACATCGCTTGGGCCAGGCCCGTGTAAATATACCTCTAAATTGCGCTCATACGTTGGATTGATTTTCATCCTTCTTCCTCCTGGTCCGTTTAATCTGCTCTCATTTTGATTGAGCCCGCTTGTTCACTATCTCTCTAATGAATGATTGAGTCCTTGATTTCGCAAATCTTTGTATTTGCATCCTGGTCTTTTGCTGACACAAGGTCAAGGGAAACGCGCCAAGTTATATAAAATCTACCCGAAGGGCAATTGGTTCTTTTTGCAGCTTTCATACATCTTGTCAAAAAAAGCCAATATATCCTGGGGATGGGGAGGACAACCTGGTATGTATTCGCCTTTTCCCCGAAATTTTCTGGTACAGAGACCGATATTGACCAGTCTTCCTTCATATTTATTCGGGAGCTTAACATTTTGGCCAAATGTAAGGGTATATCCTTTAAGACGTTTCAGTTCATCTTTGTTTTTCTCGAGGTTTGCAATAAAAGCTGCTACTGTGTTTCTGCAGCCGCTGCAGGCACCTTCTTCGTAAATTTCGATTCCTTGTTTTCTCCAGAACTCAAAATCCAATTTCACCTGCTTAAAGGGTCTTTTCACCTTCTCAATGCCAAGACCCAATACCTGGATTCGGGAAAGATCAGCACATCCCAGCCCTTGTTCAGAAGCCAGCTTTACATATTCTATCTTTAAGGGGTCGATCCCCATCACGGCTGCTGCTACTGTATCGACAGCCACAGTATCAAAAGAGGAAACAATTATTCCCAGGTTCACCGGGGTTCCATGGGTCGGCCCCATTCCCTCCATACATACCGTACCATCCAGGACGGTAATTTGAGGTAAGACCAATTTATTTAAGTCCACAATGGATTGGGCCAATCCCCATTTATGAAATCTCTTTTTATCTTTGTCTTGCAGGACTCCCTTCATATTTTTCAGCCCTAGTGTTGCCGGAAAGACATCATGGGTTTTCATTACCGGGGCATTGACGATTACATCTGCTTGCATAAAGGCTTCAGGGATTTTTATTCTCTTGAAGATTTTGCCACTGGGTATTCCCATATAGACAGTCTTGCCTTTCTTAAAGTCAATCAGATCCACCCCTATTTTAGTGGAGAGTTCTTTTAATCCAGTGACTGCAAATACCTCCTCCGTTTTATGACCTACCGCAGAGCTATCGGCTATAGACACTCTTGCCGCTCCGGCCTCTTTAGCCAGGATACAAAGAGCCCTGATCACCAAGGGATTTGTCGTTGCGCCGGTTCTGTAATGATAGGGGGCAATAAGATTTGGTTTAATTAGAACTCTATCTCCCGCTGAAACCAGGCTATCCAGGCCGCCAATGAGTTGAAGGCAGTCCTTAACTGCTTTTTTCACACTTTCATAATCGTGGATTCTCTTACATTTAACTATAGAAACCTGTGCTTTATTAATCATCTTATCTTTCTTATTTACCTATTTTTTCTTCTAACCAATCTATTACCACTTTTTCCAGTTTGACTTTATTCAATTTGTCTATTTCAGGAATACCGGCTGGACTGGTGACATTTATCTCCACTATCTTTTCTCCTATTACGTCAACTCCAGCAAAATAGATCCCATCCTTTAGCAGGCGATTAGATAGATATTGACATATTTTTTTGTCAAAAGGAGTAATTTCAGCTGGAGCGAATCTGGCTCCTCTGTGGATATTGGCTCTATAATCATCAGGAGGTGGAATTCGGCACATCGCCCCCAGAGGCTTTCCCTCTAGAATAAGGATTCTCTTGTCTCCTTGCTTTATCTCAGGCAGGTACTCTTGAGCCATGAGGAATTTGTTCCCTTGCTCGGTGGCCATTTCCAGTAAAGAGTTAAGATTGATATCATCTTCCTCAAGGCAAAGCACTCCTCTTCCGCTGCAATCACCCAGAGGTTTTAATATCATCTTTCCACCTATTTGGCGAAGAAATTTCTTCAACTTCTCAGGGTTCTTGCTTACCAGGCTGCCAGGGGCAAAGAGAGGAAAGTTAAGTACATATAGTTTTTCGTTCGCTTCTCTTATCCCTCGGGGACTGTTAATAATGAAGGTGGGAGGAGAGACGCGTTCCAGAATGTAAGTGGAGTAGAGATAATCGAGGTTAAAAGGAGGGTCCTTACGAATGAATATGGCCTGAAGCCTGTCCAGTCTCATCATCTCTGGCCGGTCCATAATGAACCTATCTTCTTTTTCTTCTACTATTTTACTTAAGCTGCCCCAGACCTCCTTGCCCTGAAGTTCAAGGTCTTTAATCTGCAGATAGAATACTCTATGTCCCCTCCTGAGGCATTCCATAATTAAGCAGCAACTTGTGTCTTCATTGATGTTATCCAATTTTTCAAAAGAGTCCATCATAAAAGCGATTTCTAAGGTCATCTCTTACCTCCAATATATTTATAGCAAAGAAAAAGAATAAGTCTAGTTATATTTCGAGGGTTTGACACAAGAAGATATAAGTATAGTATAGTTTGCAAGGGTGTGGAGGAAAATCTAGCAAATGAACGGAATAATTGCCCATCGCCAGGAACTGATAGATTACTTCTTGAATTTTTGCTCTTCTCCGGGAGAAAGGAAAATAGGAGCAGAGTTTGAAAAGTTAGGCGTTTTTTACCCCTCAGGTAAGGCTATCCCCTATAGTGGTAAAAAAGGGGTAGCTAATGTTCTTTCTCATTTAAGCCAGAAGTTTGGATGGAAGCCGGTGAAGGAGGATGATAGGCTTATTTCTCTTTCTCGCAAGGGTAGCTCGGTAACTTTAGAGCCGGGAAGTCAAATAGAGTTAAGCAGCAGTATTTTAGATAACATTCATCAAATAAAAAGAGAGTGGGAGAATTTTGTAGGAGAGATTAAGTCTTTTTCAGAACCTTCTAATATAAGGTGGCTGGGTTTGGGAGTTTATCCTGTTAGTCGCCTGGAGGATATAGAGTGGGTGCAAAAGCATAGATACAGGATTATGGTTCCTTATATGGCTAAGCATGGAGAGCTCAGTCATCATATGATGAAAAAGACAGCTTCAATACAGGTAAGTGTGGATTATTCTGATGAAGATGATTTTACCAGAAAGATGCGGGCCGCTCTATGTCTGGCACCTATTATGACTGCTATTTTCGCTAATTCCCCCATCTCTGAAGGCAAGATAAATGGTTTCTTAAGTGAAAGAGCCCATATTTGGAATTATACAGATCCTGCTCGCTCTGGTCTCATCGGAGAAAAGTTTTTTTCTAACCCACAGTTTTCCTCTTATGTCGATTATGCCCTGCAAGTTCCTATGTTTTTCATAATAAGAAACGGCCAGTGGATTGAACTCAAAAGGAGAACTTTCTCTGAATATTTTGAAAAAGGATACCAGGGTTATGAAGCTACCTGGGATGATTGGGAGCTTCATCTTTCTACTATTTTTACTGAGGTGAGAGTTAAGAGCTACATAGAGCTGAGATGTGCTGATTGTCAGAGGGCACAACTCACTCCTGCTGTTGCTGCTGTCTGGAAAGGTATTCTATATAACGAAAAGGCCATTAGAGCAGTATCCTCGCTAATGAAGGGTCTATCCTGGGTAGAACTGCGCAATCTTTACTTTACTGTTCCCAGGGAAGGTTTGAAAGCCAGGTTGAAAGGGGTAAGGCTGCTCGATCTTGCCAAAGAAATAATAAAGATAAGTTACTCTGGTTTAAAAGAGCAGCAACAGTTTAACCAGGATGGGGAAGATGAGAGTATCTATCTTGAGCCCATTATGGAACTTATTCTAGAGAATGAGATGTGCCCAGCAGAAATAATAATTAAGAACTGGAACAGTAGCTGGCACAGGTCTATTAATAAATTGATTGAGTACAGCTCCTACTAGAATTCGTCGGCCCTCCCAATTCTTCACATTTTACAAATTTCATGTCCTTTTTAAAGGGGGTAGAATACTAATTAAGGTTCTGTAAATAATTGACAAGTGGCATTTTTTGGCTATAGTAACACTGTTCAGCAGGGGGATGACTGAATGTTCGCAATATTTTTAGTTAGTGTAGTTGTAATTTCATTGTCTGGCGTAATGATGCCAGGACCTCTCTTCGCTATGACTGTTGCCAAAAGTTACAATAATCCTGCTTCAGGAGTACTGGTAGCCTTGGGTCATGCGGTGATAGAGATTCCTTTAATATTTTTGATATATTTTGGTTTTGCCAATTTCCTAAAGTTGACTGGACTGCAAATTTTCATTGGTGTAGCTGGTGGGGCTATACTGATTTATATGGGAATGGGTATGATCAGGTCAAGGAAAGCTATGGTTGAAGAGGGTAAAGATTTGCCCTATGGCTCATTTACGGGTGGCATTATTACCACAGCTGTTAATCCCTATTTTCTATTGTGGTGGGCCAGCGTTGGTGCAGCTCTTATTGTCAAATCCATAGCTTTTGGACTAATGGGTTTTATTCTGTTTACAGTCATACATTGGCTTTGCGATTTTGTATGGTTGTCAGGCATATCCTTGTTAATTCATCGATTGCACCATTTGTGGAGTAAGAGGGTACACAGGGCAATCTTTAGCTTATGCGGTCTGCTTATGATTGGTTTTGGTATCTGGTTCATAAGTTCGGTTATTATCAAATTATAGCGCATAGCGTTTAGCATAGAGCGTATAGGATGAATCATCAAAGCGAAAAATGCAAAACTATAGCGGATAAGTTCATTGTTCATGGTTCATAGTTCATCGACAGGAAAAATACGCTTTATGGGCAAGAGATTTTAGTCAATCAACTACGAACAATCAAGTACGAACTATAAAGGGAGATTGGAATGGATTTTAGGACAGTGAAGATGAAAATTCCGGCAGGGGCAAACATCATTATTGGACAAACCCATTTTATTAAGACAGTAGAGGACCTTTATGAAGTGATGGTTAATTCGATAGCCGGAGGAAAATTTGCTATTGCCTTCTGCGAAGCATCGGGTCCTTGCTTGATAAGAGCGGAGGGAAATGATGAGGAGTTAAAAGCAATAGCTATTGAGAATGCCAATGCTATAGGAGCTGGGCATATTTTTGTAATTTTATTAAAAGATGCATTTCCGCTGAATGTTCTTAATGATATCAAAAACTGCTGGGAAGTTTGTTCCATATTTTGTGCTACCGCAAATCCTGTAGAGGTAGTGGTTGCTGAAACAGAACAGGGTAGGGGAGTTATGGGAATTATAGACGGATTTAAGCCCAAAGGGATAGAAAGAGAAAGAGATATTAAGCTTCGTAAGGAGTTCTTGAGGAAGATAGGATATAAGCTCTAAATAAAAGTCAGATAGAAATGAAATATTGGTCTAGTTCTACAAGTTAGTAAGAGGAAATAATATTTCTACCCGATATCTATTGACATTACATTCAAATATGTTATAATTTCTCTGAACAGTATAACAAAAACGGAGGGTTGTAATATGGCTATTGTCAAGACTACGGTTAAAGGTCAAATAGTGATACCATCTGAATTAAGGAAGAAGTATCATATATCCAAAGGGACAAGGATTAAGATTATGGATAGAGATGGAGAAATTGTCATTAAACCTCTTATGACAAATCCTGTTGAAGAGGCAAAGGGTATATTCAAGGAAGGTAAGTCTGCACTTGAAGCACTTTCAGCGGCTAGAGCAGAGGATGTAAAACAATGAAGCCTGGCAAAATAGTGTTAGATAGTTATGCCCTTATAGCCTATTTAGAAGATGAGTCTAGTGCTGACCAGGTGAAAGAGTTATTACAACAGGCCGAGGGAGGGGAAAAATCACTGTCAATGAGTGTGGTAAACTGGGGTGAAGTGTACTACGCTTTAAGCCGTTCAAAGGGAGAATCTAAAGCGGAGGAAAGTATTCTCGTAATAGATCAACTTCCCATTACTCTCATAGAAATAAACAGAGCCATAGCTTATCAGGCTGCCAAGTTGAAAGCCCGATATGCAGTGGCATTTGGGGACTGTTTTGCCGCTGCTCTGGCTATGGTCAATCAGGGCCAGGTGCTGACTGGCGATCCAGAATTCAAGAATCTGGAAAAGGATGTCAGTGTTATTTGGCTAAGGGGATGAATTATGCCGGCAAATTTACCTCCTCAATATTATGAGGCTGAAGAAAGGTTTAGACATGCTCGAACTGCTAAGGATAAATTAGACATTCTTAAAGAAATGTGGGCTATTATGCCCAAACACAAAGGAACTGACAGGCTTCAGGGTGAACTTAAAGCAAAGCTCTCTCAATTTAAAAGGGAGATACAAACAAAGAAAAAGAGTGGTAAGAGTTTCTATTCTCACCACATTGAAAAAGAAGGAGCAGCTCAGGTGGTCCTCATCGGGCTGCCTAATGTGGGAAAGTCTCAAATAGTCACCAGTCTCACTAATGCTACTCCTCAAGTAGCTTCTTACCCTTTTACTACTAGAGAACCTCTCGTGGGGATGATGCCTTTCAAAGATATAAAAATTCAACTAATAGACACTCCTCCTATAACGGAAGAATTCACAGAACCGTGGCTTCCGGAGATTGTTAAATACGCTGATTATGTTATCCTGGTTATTGATCTGGGAAGCGAAGAGGTTTTACACCAGATAGATGTTATATTCAAAAGATTAGAGCAATCTAAGGTCAAGCTTGCAGTAAAAGAGGAAGAGAATGACGAGTTGAATGCCTATTTTTATAAGAAAACAATGATTGTAGGCAATAAGAATGATATGCCAGATGCTGAAAAACACCTTAGGGAATTAGAAAATTTATGCAGCGACGAATTTCCTTTACTTTCTGTCTCTGCAGAAAAAATGAAAGGGCTAAAAGAGCTTAAAAGAAAGATTTATGAGGAGTTAGCCATTATTCGTGTATATACAAAGGATTCGGGAAAGCCCGTTGATATGGATGACCCTATTGTTCTAAAAAAAGGGAGTAGACTCATTGATGCAGCCAGAGTTATCCATAAAGATTTTGCCTTTAAATTGAAATATGCTAAAGTGTGGGGGTCGAGCAAGTTTGATGGTCAGAAGGTAGACAAGAATTATGTCCTGCAAGATGGTGATGTTGTTGAGTTTCGTCTTTAACAGCGTAGAGCGTTTAGTGAAGACAAAAAGCAGAAAAGGAAGAGGATGAACAAAAAAGATTTATTAACTCTCAAAGATTGGTCGAGGGAAGATATAGTGAATATGATAAATAAAGCGATTGCTATCAAAGAAAGTCCAGGGAAATACGGTAACCTTCTGGAAAGACAAACTCTGGCTATGCTTTTTCAAAAAACCTCTACCAGAACACGTGTTTCTTTTGAGGTGGCAATGACGCAGTTGGGAGGGCATGCTATTTATCTGGATTGGAGAACTACCAATTTCACTTTAGCTGAAATAGAAGATGAAATAAAATATCTTTCTCGGAATGTAGACATTATTATGGCTCGTCTTTTTGAACATATAGATTTAGAGAAAACAGCCACAGCCTCAAGAGTTCCTGTAATAAATGGCTGCACAGAGAAGTATCATCCCTGTCAGGCTTTGGCTGATTTAATGACTGTTAAGGAGAAAAAAGGTAGACTGGAGGGGTTGAAGTTGGTATATGTGGGAGTACAGAACAACGTCTGCAATTCCTTAATTAATGGTTGCACTAAGGTAGGTATGAAGATTACTGTGGTAACTCCTATAATCCATGCGCCAAGTGTGGATAAGGAGCTCATAAAAGAGGCAGAAAAGAGTGGACTGTATCAAGCTAGCCTGGATATAGAAAAGGCGATTGATGAGGCAGATATTGTCTATACTGACACCTGGGTGGATATGGAGCTTTTCCTGGACCCTAAATTCAAAAAAGAGAAAGAGATGAGAATAAAGAAGCTCAAGCCTTATCAGTTAAACGAGAATCTGTTAAGGGGTAAGGATATTCTCGTTATGCATGACATGCCTATTCATGAAGGATATGAAATAACCAGGGCAGTGATAGAGAGTTCCCAGTCCATCATATTTGAACAGGCAGAGAATCGACTTCACGGAGAAAAAGCTATCCTTTTGAAACTATTGGGAAAAATCTGAAAATCTCACCAGCATAGGGTTGACGAATCCATTTTACGTATTATCTTCCCTTCTGTAATAAACAGGGACAAATCCTTCATCAGCACAACAAGAGTTATGCGGTGCATATGGATGGAAAGCTCAAATCTCTAAAAGAGTTAATTAAAAAGGCAGATATTGACGTAATAGAATCATTTATCTTTCCAGAAGGAGGGGGTGATCTTTCCTTTGAGGAAGCAAGGGCTGCTTGGGAAAATAAATCAATTATAGCAAATTTACCTGCCTTCCTTTGCCTTAAGGAAAAAAAGATAGTAAAAGAATATATACACAATCTCATTAACCGGGTTTCTTCCAAGAAAAAGTTTATGCTAGAAATAAGTGAAGATCTTCCTCATAGAACTCAGGGAAGGACTTTGTCCTGGGTGGCTGAGGTTATGAAAGAGAAAGGATAATGAAAAGATGAGGTCATATCTGGAAGAAATAGATTTTGAAACAGTAAAACAACGTTTTGATGCCTTCTGGCAAAAGGAAATTATGGACAGGCCCTTGATTGCTATTACCGCCCCTAAGAAAGAACAAAAGAAGAGAGATTTTTCTATTCCAGATAGCTTAGGAAAAAGATGGACAGATATAGAGTATATTCTAAACAAGGCAGAGCTATACTTTGAGAATACCCTGTTTTTGGGTGATGCTATTCCCTTCTATCTGCCCAATACAGGTCCAGATTCCTTTACAGCTTATCTGGGAGGAGACTTAATATTTAAGGATGAGATTACCTCCTGGATAAGGCCATTTATTAATGATTTATCAGAGTACGAGCCTGTATTTGATAAGAACAGTAAATGGTGGCGGTTCATGAATGAATTGATTGACGCTGTATGCGAGGTAGCAGAGGAAAACTTCCTGGTTGGCGTACCGGATATACACGGTGGCGCAGACTCCCTTGTGGCAGTCATGGGCGCAAACGAGCTTGCGCTGGACCTTTACAATAAACCAGGGGAAGTCAAGAGGATACTGAAGAAGTTGACAAAGATATACTATGAGATTTCTAATCTCTATTACAAGAAAATATCCAGGGTACAGGAGGGCTCCATCACCTGGATACCGGCTTACTCGAAAGGCAGGTATGTGGCTCTACAGAATGACTTTTCAGGTCTGGTTTCTCCGAAGATGTTCGAGGAGTTTTTTCTATACGAAATAAAGGAGTTTTCAGAGTACCTGGATAACTCCATCTATCACTTAGATGGGCCTTCTGCTTTGGGAAATCTAGATTACCTTCTCAATATAGATACTCTAGATGGCATTCAATGGGTTCCAGGGGCAGGAGCTAAACCTATGAAAGAATGGGTAGATGTTTGTAATAAGGTGCTTGATTCAAAAAAGTGCCTTCAGATCGTCTGCCAACCAGATGAAGTGGAGTTCTTGCTCTCGAAGTTGAAGCATGAAGGACTCTTCCTTTCCACCCATTGCAATACAGAGGATGAGGCCTATCATCTTTTGAAAAAGGCAAAAAATGTGAAAAACCTGAAAGGTTGGAGAAAATAAAGAGTTTAAGGGGAAATTAATAAAAAACTTTTAACAATAATTCTAAAAGAGGGGAGCGGAGTCTATCAGTAAATGTGCTATAATCCTTTGGCTGATTTAGATACTATCAAGAAGGTAGAAGCCAATTATACTTTTCCCAAGGCGGACCGGTTTGACTTTTCTGCCATAGAGGAGGAATGCCGCAAATATCCTGAGAATCCTATTGAGTGTGGATATGCCGCTCCTTTCTTTAGCTTCCGACGGAACAGGATACATTCTGGCCCCTTGCCATAATATCCAGTCAATTACGCCAGTGGAGAACATCGTAACCATGTATGAAGCTGTTCATCATTATGGGGTTCTCTGAGATTTTTGGGGAATTATGGATGAGATACGCATTCCATAAGACCTATATTTACGAGAGGTTAAGCTATTCCTTTCTGCTTGCCGTCCGTCTCCTTTGACATATTTTTTGCTACCTTCCATATTCAGGTTCCTGCCTCCATTTTTCTCTTTCACTATTCTTTTCTATAACGAGGCCTCTGAAATTCTATTTCCAAAACGAAATTGTGTCTTTCGGAACTCCCTCTAGGCTAGTTGTTACGTAAAAGCTTAAATTTCCGCTTTTTGTAAAAGCTTATGCTTCCGCTTTTGCTTGTTCTGAGGGTACACATCTTAATCTTAATGCTCACCGTCAACACTAGAAGAGCTACATTAGCAACGTCATTTACAGATGTTACGATTTCTTAAGTACCGGTAAATTGAATAGGAAATGTAAGCTTTTGCGTGAGGTTCAAATTCAGAACTATTGCCAATCTCCAAACAAAAATCCCCTAAAACCGGAAATCTAAGCCTTTACATTAGTAGGAGATTTAAGCTTTTACGTAACACTAGTTTGACAAATTGCCTAAAGGGACATATATTAGTCCTTAATGGCTACTCATTTGATAGCTGATAAAGCAAAAAATTCAAAGACAGGGAGGAAAAAGTGGATTTTACCCTAAATGACGACCAGAAAATGATTTTAGAATTAGTGGATGAGGTCTGTAAAAAAGAATTTGCTCCTCGAGCGGATGAGGTTTCTGCCAAGGGAGAGTTCCCTGCTGAAAATATTAAGAAGTTGGCTGAGCTTGACCTATTCGGCATTACTATCCCTGAAGAATATGGGGGATTGGGAATGGACTATCTAACCTGGACCCTGGTTTCAGAAAGAATCTCTCGAGCTTGCACTACCACTGGTTTAATCTTCGGAACCGACCTGTTATGTACCTATCCTCTTCTCCAGTTTGGCAATGAAAAACAAAAAAAGAAGTATCTTCCTCCGCTGGCTAAAGGTGAAACACTGGGTGCATTTGCTCTCACCGAACCGGAAGCAGGTTCGGATGCGGGGAATGTCCAGACGACGGCGATAAAAGACAAGGATTCTTACGTGCTTAATGGAACCAAAATCTTCATTACTAATGGAGAGGTAGCTGGTACCTATATTATCATTGCTAATATGGATAAAGCCAGGGGACCACGCGGTTTAACCGCTTTCATTGTAGAAAAAGGAAATCCTGGATTTAGCTTCGGGCAGCATTTTGATAAGATGGGACTGAGTGCTTTGCCTAATGTAGAGCTAATCTTCGATAATTGTCGGATTCCCAGTGAGAACCTTTTACACAAGGAAAAAAGAGGATTCAGGGTGGCTATGCGTACCTTTGCCGCGGGTAGAATAGGAGTGGGCATTGGAGCCCTGGGGGTAGCTGAGGCTGCTTTTGAAAAGGCAAAAGAGTATTCCAGGGAGCGAGTGCAGTTTGGCAAATCCATCTCCAGTTTTCAGGCCATTCAACACATTCTGGCCGATATGGCTACGGGGATAGAGACAGCTAAATATCTTCTATATCGGGCAGCCTGGCTTTTGGACGAGAATAAGCCATTTGAGAAGATTTCTTCAATGGGAAAACTCTATGCTTCTGAGGTCGCTATGAACGTAGCTACCAAAGCTGTTCAAGTTTTTGGCGGATATGGTTATACCAAAGATTATCCAGTAGAACGTTATATGCGGGAGGCAAAACTCTTTGAAATCATTGAGGGAACTTCTGAGATTCAGAGAGGAGTCATTGCCAATTTTATCTTAAAAGAACATGAATAGCAAACTAGAAATCGTATCTAGTATCTCGAAAACAAAAAGGAAGTCTGAATTCCAGATACAAAATAAGTCGATTAACTATGAACTATTAGCTATTAACTATCTTGAAGGAATAGATAATGAATATTATTGTTTGTATTAAGCAGGTTCCAGATACAGAGGAGTTAGGGAAAGTACAGGTAGATCCAGCCACTAATACTTTGAAGAGGGAAGGAGTACCCAGTATAATAAACCCCTTTGATGAAAATGCTGTTGAGGAAGCTTTGCGGCTCAGAGAAAAAAAAGGTGGAAAGGTAACAGTTTTGTCTATGGGCCCTCCGCAAGCAGAAGAGGCTTTAAGAAAGACTCTGGCTATGGGGGTGGATAGAGCTATTCTTCTTTCAGATAAGGCTTTTGCTGGAGCAGATACCCTGGCTACTTCCTATACTTTAGCTATGGCCATTAGAAAGATAGGAGAGTTTGACCTGATTCTTTCTGGAAAACAAGCCATTGATGGAGATACGGCTCAGGTAGGACCAGGAATTGCTGAATGGCTCAACATACCTCAGCTAACCTATATCAGGAAGTTAGAGGTTAGTGATAATAGAGTAAGGGCAGAACGGGTATTGGATGATTGTTTTGAAGTGGCAGAAACGTCTCTTCCTTGTCTGGTTACAGTAACTAAAGATATAAATGATCCTCGCTATCCTTCTCTCAGGGGCCTCCTCAAGGCAAGAAAGCAAGAGATACCCATCTGGGGTTGCCATAATTTGTCAGTAGAAAAAAAAAGAGTGGGAGCGGATGGTTCTCCTACTCAGGTGATTAAGATTTTTACTCCCGAGCCTCCTGGCAAGGGAGAGATTCTCTCAGGAGAGATTTCTCAGGTGGCAGATAGATTGGTGAGGGAGATAAAGAAGAGAAAGATAGTCTAAACGGGTGCTATTCCTATATGGTATTGCGTATTGCGTCTGGAAGCGTACTTGTCCAGGACATACTCGAGGCGCTCGCTAGACTAGAGAGACTTTTTCTGGTGTGAGCAATGAAAATAGCTCAATCCAGTTCTAATTCTTTGTAGGAGAAATTAATGGCGAAAATTGAAATTTTGGCTGATAAATGCACCGGTTGCAGGAAATGTATTCCCAGTTGTCCTTTTTCCCTTATTACGGTTGAAAATAAAGAAGCGAAAATAATGGAAGGTTGCACTTTCTGTGGCGCTTGCGTAGAAGTTTGTCCTTTTGAGGCTATTCTGTTGGAGAGGGAAGAGAAGAAGGTCGATTTGTCCTCCCATCAGGGAGTGTGGGTGTTTGCTGAACAACGGAGTGGCGACATTATGCCAGTAACTTATGAACTTCTTGGGATAGGAAGGGAATTGGCTAATGACCTGGGAGAAAGTCTATCGGTGGTTTTATTAGGGAGTAACTTGAGAGAAAAAGTCAAGCAACTGCTAAAATACGATGTGGAGAAGATTTATCAAGTGGAGAGCCCTTTTCTTAAATCTTATAAAACCAGCCTATATACCCAGGCTATGACAGACTTGGTGAGGCGGGAATGTCCTGGAATTATTTTAGTGGGAGCAACCAGCCTGGGAAGAGATTTTGCGCCTCGCCTGGCTACTCGTCTTCGGACGGGCTTGACTGCCGACTGCACAGGCCTTGAAATAGATGGGGAAAGCAGAAATCTGATTCAAACACGGCCGGCCTTGGGAGGGAACATTATGGCCAGCATAATCTCACCTTACCATCGTCCTCAAATAGCTACAGTGAGACCTAAGGTAATGCTAAAAGCAAAGCCGGTCAATGACAAGGGTATAGAAATAATAGAAATAGAATCTCATCTGGACGGGAAGGATGATTTAGTGAGTATCCTCGACATAATTAAAGAAGAAAGTGGAGTGGTAGACTTACAGGAGGCAGAGATTATTGTTTCTGGCGGGCGAGGGTTGGGAAAGGCGGAGAACTTCTTCTTAATTGAAAAATTAGCTGAGCTTCTGGGGGGAGCGGTGGGAGCTTCCCGGGCAGTGGTAGATGCAGGATGGATTCCCTCCTACCATCAAGTAGGCCAGACAGGGAAGACCGTTCAGCCTAAGCTTTACATAGCTTGCGGTATTTCTGGAGCTATTCAACATCAGGTGGGAATGAGAACCTCAGAGGTCATTGTGGCTATCAATAAGGATGCAGAAGCTCCTATTTTTGATATTGCTACCTTTGGCATAGTAGAAGATGTGCATAAATTTCTTCCTTTGTTTATAGAGAAATTAGAATCAGAGAAACAAGTAAGTGGATAGTGAGTCAGGATTGGTGATGCGTCGCGCGTGATGCGTATTGCGCAATACGAAATTGTCCGAGGCGTTTATTGACATTTTTTGGTGATAGACTATAATAAGAAGAGAAAAGCATTCCCCAATGCTCTTATGCCGGAGCCCCAAAGGGCTCTTATTTTTTTATTAAGGGGTTAAATTAATGAGATTTTCTCAATATCTAGTTACTACTTCTAAGGAAGCTTCCAGGGAAGCTGAGTGTGTGAGTCACCAGTTAATGCTACGAGCAGGATTGATAATGAAATTTGCTGCTGGCATCTATTCTTATCTTCCTATGGGGTATAGGGTTTTGGCCAGGGTTACCTCCATCATAGAAGAAGAAATGGAACGAATCGGAGCGCAGCGAGTACTTCTTCCTTTTGTCCAACCAGCCGAGCTCTGGAAGAAAAGCGGAAGATGGGACAGTTGGGGAGAGGAACTTGTTCGTTTTAAGGATAGAAAAGGAGCTGATTTCGTGCTTGGTCCTACCCACGAGGAAGTAATCACTCGACTAATTGAACAGCAAGTAAATTCTTATAAAAAGCTTCCGGTCACAGTTTATCAGATTCAGACAAAATTTCGAGATGAGCCGCGAGCACGGGGCGGAGTAATCAGGGCAAGGGAATTCTTGATGAAAGATGCCTATAGTTTCTGCCAAAGTGAAGACGAGGCAAAAGTGATTTATGAGAAAATGAAAGAGGCTTACAAGAGAGTCTTCTCTCGTTGTCTTCTGGATTATAGATTAGTAGAGGCTGACACAGGAACTATGGGAGGAGAATTCTCGCATGAGTTCATAATTCTGAATAATTCAGGTGAAGATAAAATAGTGGAGTGCGAAAAATGCGAATATGTAGCTAAGTTGGAAAGAGCTGTCTGTGTAACAGATGAGGCAGAAAAGGGTGAAAGGCAGCCAGTGAAGCAGATATCTACACCAGGAATTCGGACCGTCAAAGAACTTAGCCATTTCCTTGGTTGCCAGGAAAAGAAGACTCTAAAAACTATCTTTTATGAGACTGAGCAAGGCTTGATGGCAGTTTTGATCAGGGGTGACCATTATGTAAATGAGGAGAAATTGAGATTGCTCCTTAAGACAAAGGAGCTAAAACTCGCTTCAGATAACCTGATAAGAAAAGAAATAGGAGCAGAGATAGGATTTATTGGACCAGTAGGGCTTGACAGAAATAAGCTCGTGGTGGATAATGCAGTGATGCAAGGAAAGAATTTCGTTACAGGAGCCAATAAGAAGGATGCTCATTTAAAAAATGTTAATCCCAATAGGGATTTCAAACCGATTCTCACAGGCGATATCAGATTTCCCGTTTTAGGAGATAACTGTCCTTTATGTGGAAATGAGACAAGAATAGAAAGGGCAATTGAATTAGGTCAGATTTTTCATTTAGGACAAGGATATAGCTCCAGCATGGGAGCTACTTTTCTGGACAAAATGGGAAAGGAAAAATACTTCATTATGGGGTGTTATGGTATAGGAGTAAGCAGACTCCTGGCAGCAATTATTGAGCAGAATTACGATAAGAATGGTATTATCTGGCCAAAGGAGATTGCTCCCTTTCAAGCAGTAGTCATAGCCACTTCTCCTGATACTGCCAAGGCAGCAGAGGGGGTTTATCTTCGTTTAAGGAAAGCAGGAATAGATACATTGTGGGATGACCGGGATGTAAGTGCAGGAACAAAGTTTAGTGATGCAGATCTTCTAGGTATTCCTTTTAAGGTAATTCTTGGTAATATTTTCCTAAAGGAAGATAAGATAGAGATCAAAACTCGCCGGCGAGGG
>SDBT01005136.1_pt1 | contig 22073 bp, 25 predicted proteins | sample 2277101 | NCBI WGS metagenome assembly SDBT01 (sample SAMN10404973, study PRJNA504765) | marine sediment metagenome | isolation source: marine sediment core GS10_PC15, 103 cmbsf | place: Arctic Ocean: Southern Knipovich Ridge | collected 2010 | reverse complement strand
AGTAAATTCTGCAATTTTAAATTTTTTATAGTATTTTGGAGGTGATGCCTATAGCAGTGATACGCTAAACAATTGTAGGCACGGTTTTAACCGTGCAGCACAGATTGAATCTGTGCCTACAATAAGAAGGAATTAACGAGGAAATGTGTAGGCACAATTTTAGCCATGTAAAAAAAGGGTCGCCGTCGCGACGAATAAGGAGCGACAAGTCTGGCGACGGGTTCGAGATGGTGAGAACCCCGGCCGGATTGAGCGAAGCGAAAGGAGGAGAAAATAATGAAAATAGTCGATATTCATTTGCATTTGGGACATTGCAATGTCTTTGATTTAGACACTCCTGAAGAAGCGCTGATGGGCACCATAGAAAAGAACAAAATTGATGCTGGATTTGTGCAACCTTATCCAGGCTGCCCTGATGTTAAGAAAACACATAACGATATAGCCAAACTTATGAAGAAGTATCCCAAGAAGATTTTTGGAGTTGTGAGTCTCAATCCCCATCAGGACGAAAAAGAATATAATGCGGAAGTTGATAGACTTATAAAAGATGAAGGTTTCGTGGGGGTAAAATTACATACTATTGGTCATGCGATAAATCCTCTGGCTGCCGATGCAAAGAAGGTCTTTGAGGCAGCGAAAAGGAATAAGGTTCCGGTATTGATTCATACAGGAGCGGGAATTCCATTTTCTTTGCCATCGCATGTCATACCCATGGCACAGGCATATTCGGATTTACCGATAGTGGTTTACCATTGTGGTATGGGACATGTTTATTCAACAGAGGCTTACATTGTGGCAAAACTTTGCAAGAATGTTTATTTAGAGGGTTCTTGGATTTCTATCAATGAAAAGATGTGGTTGGTAGGCGACCTTGGCTCGGAGAGAATGCTTTTAGGAACCGATCTCCCGGAAAATACAGGAGTGGAAATCTTCCAGTATAAATCTATGAACCTTAGTGATAAGGACCTGGCAAATGTTCTGGGCGAGAATGCTATAAAACTTTTCAAACTTAAGATTTAATTGCACAAGAGCTTTCCATTGTAGTAACCGTGTCACTAGGAGTTTTTGGCTCTGGAGGAAAGGAGAAAAAGGGCGTAAAACAAAATTTTTTAATTTTTTACTTGACAAAATAAAAACTACTTTGTAAAATCAATAAAACTTAATGTTTTCATAGCTTTGGAAAAGGAATCCAAGCAGGAAAAAAGTTGGAGTCCTCCCGAAAGGGAGGGAAAAAATCTGGCTCCGACGAAAAAAAGTTGGTTTATATTTTAGTTAGAAAATAATCGAAAGGAGGTGAAGTGAAAGGAGTGGAAAGTTTTATTTGTGAGAATAATTTAGGCCCGAAAAATTTGGCCATGAAACAAAAATTTTAATGAAAGGGGGGAAATGAATGAAAAAGAGGTTACTAATTTTTGGCGTGGCTGGTCTGGCCGTGCTACTTGTGGCGAGCGTATGTCTTGCCGAGATTGAATTTTCCGTCGGTGGACACTTTCGTGCACTCAGTTACTGGATAACCAATCCTGACCTCGTAAAAGGCGGCCCGGAAAGGTCCTACACCGAACAGAGATTGATTCTCAATCCTGTTCTGAAGCTCAACGATTCTATCCACCTTAAGACACGCATCAGGGCTCTGGACTATATCTGGGGCAACAACGGTGTGCCTGGTCTAACATGGCCACCGATGGGGGGATGGGACGGTACCGCAGTGGATAATCAAGGCTCAGGCGGAACTAACAACTTCCAGTGGGATAGAGCGTGGGTGCATGTTTTCCTGGGTAAATATGGAAGCCTTCAGATTGGACGTCAGCAGACTGACTTGTTCCACAACTATTCCATTGCTGAAGACGACACCTATCCCAGATACCATTACATCACACCTGTTTTTAACCCGGGACCCGACCAGAACTTAATGTTCGGCATTTTCTACGATAAAAGAGCTGAGGGTAACATGGATGTTGGAGGTGCGTCAGATGCTTTTGCCTGGTGCCCTTGGGCCTTTTTCTGGAACCCGAAGATAACGGTCGGCGCTGGTCTCTTCGAGTGGGTTTGGAGTGGCATAGGTCCGGCAGGTGAAGCCTCAGTCTGGAACCAGATCTTTGTCATGATTAATACCAAACTTGGTCCGGTGGACATCAAGTCAGAGGGGGACATTTTCTTTGGTAAGTGGATTGCTTCATGGGCCGACTACAAGCACAATTTACAGTTCTTTGTTGATGCGTCTGTTCCCGTAGAGGCGTCGCCATACATCGACAAGGTAGCTGTTGTGGTTGGTCTTTTCCAGGGCAGAACAGAAAATCATGACGGGGTTACTGTTTGGGATGGCGCGCTGGGTTCGAATGAGGACTGGGTGGATGAGTGGAAGATTGACCTGATTCTCTGGGACCAGATATACAATACCATCGGCAATGCTTTTATCATTCGGCCAAAGATAGACTTTGTTGTTCCGGATACTAAGTGGGGCGGTTTTCTCTCAGCCTGTATGTCTTTTGCTGACCAGGAAGCTCAGTACAATGCAGCTCCAGCAGGAATAGCCCTTACCACTGGCACTGAAAAAAGCATAGGGACTGAAATTGACCTGGGACTCAATTATACTGTGGGACCGAGGCAAACTATCGAGTTAGTTGTTGGTATGCTTATGCCTGGCAAGTATTTTGATGAGGCTAATAGAGATACTACTATTGGCGCGGCTGTGAAGACACACATCAGGTTCTAAACAGGTAAAGGGAGAAACTCGCGAGTTTCTCTTTGAACAACTAGCAAAGTTTTTAATAGTAAAGGTAGGACGGCTAAAGTTGATTATGTCAACTTATAAGCCGTCCTGCCTTCCCTTCATTTTAATCTCTGCACGATTTGAAATCGTGCCTACAAATAAAGATGAATTTCTTTTTTGGCCTAATATAGACGAAGAAAGAAATTCATTTCTCTTAATAGCAATCCAGGAGGATTTTTAGTTTACTTTCCGATTTCCTCTCAAAATTAACCTCATAGTTTCTGAATGCCACTGAAATTTCACAAATTTAGTTTTTTTCACAGGAACTTTTTGTCTCAAAAATAGTGTGAAGGGACTTATTTTCTTGTCAATGTAAAATTCGATAGAGAAAGGAGGTGAAAAAGAATGAAGAAAACGTTGATTATTGCAGTGTTGCTTACTTTTGCCGTGGCTATGATTGCGCATGGAGCCTCAAAGGTGGCAATAGTTCAGGGGAACGAGAAGGTATTGAAGGATTCGACGATCCTTCATGCGAGATTTTTGGGGTATTCCCCCAAGAATCCTACCAAAGCACGTGGGCCGCATCAATGGACCCTGGAGTACACTCCGGCAAGCATTAAGGAAGTTGAGAAGATGGTGCGTAAGGCAGTGAAACTTGCTGGCGGATGGCCGGTGAAGAGGGGAGACACGGTATTTATCAAGTTCAATGCCAATAACGACCAATGGTATATGATATCTACTGGTCACGGGAATGCGCCTGACTTTACTGCCACGAACACGGATGGCCGTGTGGTGAGAGCAGTTGCACTCTTAGCCAAGGAATCGGGAGCCAAGAAGATATATATTGGTGAGGCTCCGGGACTGGCAAATGCAATTCCGAACATGAGAGTGTGGGGAGCCTACCTGGCTGAAAAGGATGCTGGAGCTGAGCTGGTTGACCTTGACCGTGTGCCTTACAGATGGGTTAAAGCACCGCATGCCTTAGCAGCTAAGGAGTATGCCATACCTTCTGTGGTTTTAGATGCGGATGTAGTGATCAGTGTCTCACCTTTGAAGACACACGGCTTTGCCGGTACTACTGCATCATTGAAAAATGTTGCCATAGGTATTCCTCCCAACAAGATTTATGGTGCTCCCAAGACAGGATTGAACCACGAGAAACTTGCCAGGACTATGGCTGATGTTTGCGAGGTTGTAGACATCGATTATGCGGTGATAGGTGCCATATACGGTGGTGAGGGAAATGGACCGACGATGTGCGATGGTATTTACCATGGCATAGTTATTGCTAGTCCAGATCCAGTGGCTGCGGATACAGTAGGTACTGCCACAATGGGTCGTGTTCCTGAACGTTACGGTTACCTGAGAGTTGCGCAGAAGATTGGTCTGGGCACATACCAGGATATCCAGGTAGTGGGCAATAGCATTGAGGAAGTTATGAAGTATTACAAGGAACTTCCAGGCCATGGACCTGCCTCTTACGGAGAAGTCTGGGGCTGGTAAGTTACAGGAAATGTTAGTGTAGGGGTTTATCCCCGTCCCGATAAATCGGGACGCCCATAAAGGGCTATACACTACGCATAAATTTTTATGTCGTCTGAAACTGATACAGAATAGAAAGGAGGTGAAAGAGAATGAAGAAAATATTGATTTTGGCAGTAGCCTGTATCTTGGCACTTAGCACGCTGGCTTTTGCAGCTGCAAAGACAAAAGTAGCCATAGTGAAGGGGACTCCCCATGAAGTAATAGGTAATTCCTTCAAGTTTAGCCTATTCGATTTTAGGAAGATATGGGAGACGACCTGGACAGCAAAGAGCGAGAAAGCGATTGAAAAAATGGTCCGTAAGGCAATCAATCTCGCTGGTGGATTCCCGGTTAAAAGGGGCGACGAGGTGATGATTAAGGTCAATCTCGTCTGGGATATGTGGTCTATGTTCTCTGTAGAAGTCGCGAAGACGAGATTCTCAGGGAAAGCGTTGCCAGATGCAAATTGGTTTAACCACCAGGTTCAGTCCATACTCACCGATGGCAGAATAGCCAGGGCAGTAGCCCTTATTTGCAAAGAGAAAGGGGCAAAGAAGGTGACGATTGTGGCTGGTCCAAATGCGGGGCAGGCCCATGCATACTTTCTTGTCTATGGCTATACAGATATGGCTAAGAAGCTGAACCCAGCAATGGATAAATGGACACACAAGGGTGGTTGGCTTGAACTCTACGATGTCAGCGATTCTGTTGCTGACGGGACATGGAAGTATTACAAGCCGAAACGTAAAGGTCACCATGGGCTTAGCCAGTATCCTATGCCTAATAAATGGGTCAATGCGGATGTCAGAATCTCCATTGGAAAGATGAAGACTCATGATAATCAAGGCGTTAGCTTGACAGTTAAGAATGTGGGGATAGGCATTCCTCCTGCCAGGATAGTGGGAGCGATTAAATTGGGGTTACCGCATCACAAGACGCAATGGGTTATTGCTGATGTTAACTCCATTGCCCCAATAGATTATGCTATTGTTGATGCTATTTGGGCTGTGGAAGGATGGGGAGCCTTTCAGGGCGACCCAATTTCTATGGACTTGGTCATTGCTGGTAAAGACGCCGTGGCTGTTGATGCTACAGGAACCCGGGTTATGGGACTTGAGCCATCGCATTTTGGACACATAAAGGCATCTGCAGAGTCTGGACTAGGAACATACAAGGCAGATGAGATTCAAGTCGTTGGCGATTCACTTGCTAGCGTTATGAAACAGTTCGCCTTTCCTAAGCAAACTCAGGTTGGGTTCTACACCACAAAACCTGAAGCCTGGTGAGGCGTTCTGACCCGGAAGTAATCCAGATAATTTGGACAGTCCAATGAGTTATCGGGGGATAAGATTTCTTCTTGTCCCCCGATTTTTTTATAGCTTTTTTATAGTACCTATGTGGAGTGTCAAACGAAAGTTTGACCTCTTGGGCAACCGTCCCGATGTATCGGGATAAATTGCAATCACCCCTACGCAGTTACACTCCAATATATCGAATTGTTGGAATAGACTTGACTTTTTTTAGTCAAGTTGATAAAATAAATTTTGGTGATTAACAATGGAAGGTCTACAAAATTTCTTCATATCCAGTGGGCTCTATGGTGTATGGTCAGTAGCGACCAATATGTTTTTCCGACTCTGGTACTTCGTCGCCATAGGCATAATCATTGGTTCCTTAATTTCTGTTTTCGTTCCCACTCAGAAACTCTCGGAGGCTTGTAATAGAAGAAGAGGTTTAACTGCGATTGTGCTGGCCAGTCTTTTAGGCGTTATATCTCCCTTAGGTTCATATGCGGTTATTCCCATATTTGCTGTTATGCTTTCCACAGGAGTGCCCATAGCTCCGGTTATGTCATTTCTTGTCGCTTCTCCTCTCATTAATCCTTTTATATTTATTACTACCTGGGGCGTTCTGGGTCCAAGTCTGGCTATAGCCAGACTTTTGTCGGCAATAGTCTTAGGTATATTGTGCGGATTAATGTTTCATTATTTGAATAAGAAGAATTTTTTCACTGAACTTGTAAAGAATAATCCGGGAAAATCGAATAATAACAGGAAAAAAGATTTTATTTCTAAATTAACTCAGACATCTTCGGGGAACAAGTGGCTTGACGCACTCAGATTAATGTATAAAATGGCCAAATACCCGGGAAAATATTTTTTAATTTCCATTTTGATTGCCGCACTCGCTGACACTTATATTCCTGCATCGTTTGTAGTAATGACCTTAGGCGCTTCTCGTTTTTCGGTACTCTTGGCAGCAGCGATGAGCATACCTTTCTATGTATGTGGGGGAGGAGCGATCCCCATCATCTATGGGCTGACGAATATGGGAATGAGTCAGGGAGCAGCGTTAGCTTTCTTCATTGCTGGTCCTGCCACTCGAATCTCACCTATGGTCACTGTAGCCTTTTTAGTAAAGAAAAAAGCCTTTCTTATCTATTTTCTCACTGTCGTAGTTGGCGGAATTATTCTTGGTTATCTTTATGGACTTATGTAGTTGGTAAAATGAATCAACTCTTTGATAAGGAAGGAGGAAGAGATGAAAAAGAAACTCTTTCTGAAGACTATCATAATCGTGGGGATGTTGTTGGCTTCGGGTTGTAAGGGAACTCTTTCTGGAGGTGGTGCGGTTTTCGGTAAAGTAGTTCAGTATGGTTCACGTAAACCTATGGCAAACGCGCAGGTTACCGTTTATTCTGCAGAAGGATTGAGGTTAAAGACTACCACTGATAATTCTGGAAATTACTCCATAGCGAACATTCCGCCTGGTTCCTACAAGGTCCGAGCGTACCTTCAGGGTTACCACCTTAATGAAATCGGGGAAGAAATCTACATAGAAAAAGGAAAAAAGAAGGTCGATTTTGAACTCGTAGTCGTGGGAGGGGGCACCTGATTTGGTAATCCCCCTCAACCCGTTCCCTCTCTCCTTTGGGGAGAGGATTTTAAGGTGAGGGGAAGCAAGGACAGATTTACATAGGGAGAAAAAAATGAAGAAGATTTTGACTATTCTTGCATTAATTATTTTCACCTGGGTTACAACAGCTATCGCTGGACCGACGGTAGCGATTGTTAAATCGAATAATCATGAACTGGTAGGAAAGTCCTGGCAGTTCAAAGACTGGCATATGCTTCCCCAGGGTCCTCGCTGGGCAAAAGGCAAGTACTGGCATCCCACTTGGTCAAGAAAGAGTGAGCGGGAAATCGAAAAGATGGTTCGTAAGGCGGTCAAGCTCGCCGGAGGACTTCCTGTTGAGAGAGGGGATGTGGTATGGATTAAGACAAATGTGGTGGCGAGTTTCAATTTGATTCTGGGAACGGGAAAGACCAAGAATGAGGAAATCCAATGTTATAATACGGATCCCAGGATAGTTAGGGCACTGGCAATTCTGGCTAAGAAAAAGGGAGCCAAGAAAATCTACATTGCTGCCGGTCCTCCTGATGCTGATGGAATTGCGAATATGAAGACATACGGTTATGAGGGCCTTGCCAGGGAGACAGGAGCTGAACTCTATTGTATAAATTCTGCCCCCTATAAGTGGTATAAGCCCGAAAGACCTCTTGCTCTCAAAGAATATGCCTTACCGGTAGTAATGGTTGAGGAGGCGGACAAGATTATTAGTGTTTCGCCAATGAAGACCCACTATCTCACAGGAATTACCGGGACTCTGAAAAATCAGGCGATTGGTTCTGCTCCCAATAGAGTTTACGGAATACCCAAAGTGGGATTGCCCCATAATCAGATTTCGGAAGTGATTTGTGATATTGTTTCTATAAAGAAGATAGACTTCGCAGTTATTAGTGCAATCTGGGGCAGTGAAGGACATGGACCTACAAAAGGTGACCCGGTATCAATGGATTTGGTCATTGTTGGCAGAGACCCTGTGGCAGTCGATGCGGTGGAAGCTATGGTAATGGGTTTTAAGCCAGAAAATTATGGGCACATAACGCTGGCCGAACAGATGGGTCTGGGCACAATGAAAGATATCAATGTCGTCGGTGACCCGATTAAAAAAGTTATGAAAAAGTTCAAGCCGGTTCCTAAGGAACTTAGAGCGCCCAATGCCTGGGGTCGCATTTCTGGTTGGGATTAAAGAATAGAAAAAAATTTGAAAAAAGGAATATAGGAACTTGTGTCCGTAATGATTACGCCCATAAAGGTCTACACTACCTGCAAAATTTTGGAGTAGTGTAGGGCTTTATGCCCGTAAGGTTTTGCTAGTGCAGGAGATTGTCTCCGTAAGTTAAGGTTACATAAAGGAGGGTAAGATGAAGAGGTGGGTTATTTTTGGAATGGTGCTCCTGGCAGCAGGGCTATTAATTATGGGATGTGAGAAGGCTATAGAAGGAACAGGAGTTTACGGGAAAGTAATTGATAAGGATACCAAAAAGCCCATCGAAGGCGGAACAATAACTATTACGGCATTAAGACAGATGACGGAAGCTTCTCCCACAATTTGGTCTGTAACTGCAACTACAGATGATTCTGGAGAATATAGTTTGACAGAGCTTGAGCCAAGCAATTATGCAATCACAGTCACGAAGCCGGGATACTTTGCTTATTGCCTCAGTGAGCTTGTGGTGAAAGAAAAGAAAATGAAGAAACTCAGTATTCGATTGGAAGCGTCTTTCGTGGGAGGGTAAAGAAGTGAAGATGAGGGAATTATCTCTATTGACCATAATTGTAATAGTTGGGTTGTGTCTAATACTGGGATGTGGTGGTGCCAAAAAAACAGGGGGAACTATTATTGGCAAGGTGAATGATACGTTCCATGGTGGAGGCGTTGAGGGAGCGAACGTAACCTTGACTTCAGATGTGTCAGAACTTACAACAACTACAGATAGTTCCGGGAATTTCACTTTTTCAGGTCTTTCTACAGGAATCTACACAATTATGGTGACTAAGGGTGGTTTCTTTGATAATAAAGTAGAGGCTAAAGTCAAGGAAGGCAAGAAAACAAAGATTGAAATTGGTATGATAGTTGCCTTCGGTGGCACCTGAAGTGGCAAAATAAGGCAGGAGGGATTTTTTGTTTGGTGTGGGAATGCAGGAATTAGTTATTGTTCTTGTTTTGGTATTGATTCTTTTCGGTCCCCGGAGATTGCCAGAGATTGGCAGGGTTATTGGAAAGGCTGTGAGAGAGCTGAAGAGAGCCACGCAGGATTTTCGCGAGGCTATTGAGCAGGAACCTCCGGAAGAGATAAGGAAAGAAGTAGAGAAGAAACTGTCTGAAAATATCTCCAGAGAAGAGGATGAAAAGGATAGAGAGAGCGGATAAAGTAGTCGTTCTGGGAGTGGGGAACTTGTTGTTGGGAGATGAGGGGGTGGGAGTCCATCTCATTCAGAAACTAAGGGAAATGCAACTCGGCGAAGGAGTTGAACTTGTAGATGGAGGAACTTCTCTTTTAGATTTTATCCCTCAGAGAGAAGATGTTTCCAAATTGATTATTGTGGACGCAATCAAATTGGGAGGTAAACCGGGGACAACTTATAGGATTTGTGTGGATAGTTCTCTTCTCAAAGGTGCAAAGGGAATGACTTCATTGCATCAACTGGGCGTGGTGGAAACACTTGCCATAGCCCAGAAGATGGGTAAGCTTCCTCACACAGTGATAATCGGGATTGAACCGAAAGAGATAGGTTATGGACTGGAATTATCTCCTGAAGTAGAAAGAGAAATGGGGAAAATGGTTAATCTAATCCTCGCTGAAGTTGGGGATAAGAGGAATTAAGGAGGAAATAATTATGCTGGGAGGACTGGGTGTTACGGAGCTCATAATTATCCTGGTCATTGTCTTAATTATCTTTGGAGCCGGAAAGTTACCCAAAATTGCGAAATCCATAGGAGAAGGAATCAAGGAATTCAAAAAAGCAACTAAAGAGAAAGAGTCTAAAGAAGAAACAAAAGAAGAAAAGAAAAAGAAATAAAAAAGTAAAAAAGGGGTCAGAGTCATTTTTTGAGCAGGAAATGTAGGAGAAAATCGAAATGGATTTGACCAGAAGAGAGTTCCTGAAGATTTGTGCCGGATCAGCTGTGGCCCTGGGCATTTCCCAGATTTTGATTCCCGAGGTAGTGGAGGCTCTGGAGCGAGCTGCAGCTGGTAATCCACCGGTTATATGGCTGGAAGGATCAGGGTGTACAGGCTGTTCTGTTTCTCTCCTGAACACTTCACATCCAAAAATTAGCGAACTCCTTTTAAAAATCATAAGCCTCAAAGTGCATCCTACCTTGATGTCTGCATCCGGAGATAGAGTCATCCTCTCTATGGAGAAGATTGCCGAGGAGGCAAAAGGTGAGTTCATTCTGATTATTGAAGGGTCAATTCCTATCGCAGAGAATGGCATGTATGCTACGCTGGGCGAAAAGAATGGCAAACCTGTCTCATTATTGGAGTGGACCAAGAAACTCGGAAGAAATGCTAAATATGTAATAGCGGTGGGCACCTGTGCTTCTTATGGAGGGGTACCGGCAGGCGCTCCTGATCCCACTGGGGCAAAGGGAGTAGGCGAGATTCTGGGAAGGAAAGTGATAAACGTTCCTGGCTGTCCACCACATCCCGATTGGATGGTAGGTACCCTTGTCCATCTTATCCTCTATGGTCTCCCGAAACTTGATGAAAATCGAAGACCTACTCTGTTTTATCGTTTCCTATTGCATGAGAATTGTCCCAACTACTCATTTTACATTCACCAGAAATTTGCCAAAAACCTAAGCGAAGAAGGATGTATGGTCAAACTCGGATGCAAGGGACCTCTTACCTATTCAGACTGTTCTTTACGCCGCTGGCACAATGGAGTCAACTGGTGTATTGGAGCTTCTGCTCCCTGCATAGGTTGCGTGCAGATGGAATTCCCGGATGGTATGTCTCCTTTCTACGGCTGGCCTGAAAGAAAGAGATAAAAAATGGCGAAAAAAATCATAACTATTGATCCTGTTGCCAGGATTGAAGGACATCTTAAGATTGTACTGGAGATAGAAGGCGGTAAAGTAGTCGATGCCAGAAGCTCCGGGACTCTCTTCAGGGGATTCGAGATAATCCTTAAAGGAAGGGACCCTAGAGACGCTCAACAGTTGACGCAGAGGGCCTGCGGGATATGTTCGGCGTCTCACGCAACTGCTGCCTCCTTAACTCTGGAATCTGCCTTTCGAGTGAGCCCCCCTTCCAATGCCAGAATTATCCGTAACCTCGTAACTGGCGCAAATTTTCTGCAGTCCCATATCCTCCATTTTTATCTTCTGGCTGCATTAGATTATTTTGTCGGTCCGGAAAAACCACCTTTCATTCCCAGAGCTAAGGGTGACTATCGATTGTCCAAGCAAGTGAACAAAGACTATCTTGACCATTATCTTAAGGCAATGGAAGTTCGCAGGAAAATTCATGAGATGATAGCAATCTTTGCAGGTAAAATGCCCCACCATGTAAGTTTTGTTCCTGGAGGAGTTACTGAAAAGCCCACTGTAGATAAAATAGCCTCCTTCCTGTGGAGATTGAGAGAAAGTATAGATTTTATCGAAAACATCTATGTGCCCGATGTGTTGAGACTTGCCGACGTATATAAAGATTACAGCAACATTGGCAGAGGTTATGGAAATTTGTTATCTTATGGCGCATTTGACCTGGATGATAGAGGGAGAAAGAAACTGTTTAAAAGAGGCCTTTTAACAGGCGGAAAAATAGAAAGAATGAATAAAGAGAAAATAACCGAAGATGTACGCTACTCGTGGTATGAGACGAAAACTTCTGGCAAGAATCCCAAAGATAGTGATACACTTCCTTCTCCGGGAAAGCCTGGTGCCTATTCCTGGGTAAAAGCACCGAGATATGCGGGTAAAGCCTACGAGTTGGGACCTCTGGCGCGTATGTGGGTGAACGGAGACTATAAGAAAGGAATATCGGTAATGGATAGGCACATAGCCAGAGCTCTGGAGACAAAGAAGATTGCCCGGGCTATGGAAGAGTGGGTGCTTCAACTGAGGCCTGGAAGGAGAGTTTACGTTCCCAGTAAAGTTCCCCAGAGCGCTCAAGGTATAGGATTGACTGAGGCGCCCCGAGGTGCACTGGGACACTGGATCAAGATATCCAAATCCCGAATTGCACGGTATCAGGTGGTTACACCTACCAACTGGAATTGTTCACCGAGAGATGATAAGGGTAAACCTGGTCCAATGGAAAGGTCTCTTATAGGAACGCCTGTAGCTGATGCGGAAAATCCGATAGAATTAATGAGAATTATCAGGTCCTACGACCCGTGTATGGCCTGTTCGGTCCACTTAATTGAACCTGGTAAGAGTATATTAGAGATTAGAGTATGTTAAAAAACCCTGCTGGAAAGCAGGGCTATGGAGTAGCAGACTTTAGTCTGCGTATATAAAACGCAACCTAAAGGTTGCGGCTACAGTTTGCGTTTTATAGTTTTTCTTGAGAAGCTATGTCTTCTCACTGGCCTTCTGTTGAGCCAGCTGAAGAACTTTCTTAAGATTTATTCCCTTTTTTAACGCTACCTTCCTACAGTCTTCGTATTCTGGAGATATAGTAAGAATCTTCTTCCCTTTAAAGCTCACCTTCACCTTGATAGTCTCATCCAGAATTTTCACTTCCACAATTTTTCTCTCCAGAACAGACCTTTTTACTTCGCTAATTCTAAGACCATTGGTAGTGGTTTCTGAAAAGATGCAATCTATAATTTTTTCCATAACATCTTTGTAGCAGAGCACGGAAAGCTCGATGGCTAAGCGATTCTTCTTCATCAGGATAGGATGTTGCCAGACATCGAGTGTTCCCATTTCCAAAAGCCTCTCGAATAGAAATCCCATTACTTCAGGAGTAGAATCGTCAATATTTGCCGAAATGAGGAAAGTGGGAGGCTCGTTTTTTTTCTCCTTTTTCTCCAGTTCTCCAACCACCAACCTTAAAGCATTTGGTATGGGCAATTCTTTTGTCCCCGCGCCATAACCCACTTTTAGTGTTTGCATAGCGGGAAAGTCTATGAAGTCCTCTGCCAGGGAAGTGATAAGAGCAGCACCTGTGGGTGTCACCAGTTCTGCCTCAATTTCTTTTCCATAGACTTTACATCCTTCCAATAGTTTCATCGTAGCCGGCGCAGGGATGGGAATTTTTCCATGAGAAGTCTCTACTTCACCTTTTCCTAAGGGAAGAGGAGAAGAGAAGATTCTTTCCACTTTCAGGGATTTTAAACCGAGAAGGGAGCCGACTATGTCCACTATCGTATCCACTGCACCAATCTCGTGGAAATGGACATTATCAATGTCTACTTGGTGCACACTTGCTTCTGCCTCTGCCAGCCTGGTGAAGATGGAGAGTGATTTCTCCTTGATTTCCCCGGATAAAGAAGTCTTTTCGATTAATTCTTTTATAGTTTTTAAATTTCTCAAAGGATGACTTCCCGAGTCTTTAATAATGACTTTTATAGCAGAGATAGCCCCTTTTCTAACTCGCTGATGAGAAATTTCAAAATCTAAATTTAACTTTAAGAGTTCTTTCTTGATATAGTCAAAATCTGCGCCACAATCGATCAGTGCTCCCAGAATCATATCTCCGCTTATGCCGGAGTTGCAGTCAAAGTAAGCGACTCTTTCCATCTTATCTCCTTGATTTCTTTAAAGATGCGGCGTAGACTTTCTTATTCATCAAGTTCGCCTGAAAAGCCGCGCCAAAGCCATTGTCTATATTTACTACTGAAACTCCAGAGGCGCAACTATTAAGCATAGCCAAAAGCGCGGTCAGTCCCCGGAAGCTGGCTCCATATCCCACACTGGTAGGAACAGCAATTACCGGAATATCTACAAGCCCGGCTACCACGCTGGGTAAAGCGCCTTCCATTCCTGCCACAACAATAAGTACATTGGCATCAATGAATTTTTTCTGCTTGTCCAGGAGCCGATGGATTCCCGCTACTCCCACATCATACATCTTTTCCATCTTACTTCCTAAAGTTTGGCCAGTGACGTACGCTTCTTCAGCTACAGGGATATCAGTAGTCCCTGCGGTGATAACTGTTATTTTTCCCACAAGAGGGACTTTTTTGGGATTAATTACCACTATCCGCGCTTCCGGGTATTCCTTACAGGGAAGACCTTCTTTCTTAATAGCCTGGCATACTTTCTGTGTTACCCGGGTAGCCAGAATGTTTTCAGCGTCGGCAGCTAACGAACGGGCAATCTTTCTTATCTGCTCCAATGTTTTCCCCGGGCAGTAGATTACTTCGGAAGCGCCCACCCTTAGGGGTCTATGCTGGTCTACAGTGGCGAAGTCGAGATCTTCAAAGGGGAGAAATCTCAATTTACCTAATGCTTTTTCCATATCAATAGACCCTTTTTTGAAGCCTTGCAAAATTTCTTTTATTCTCTCAATATTCATTTCCTGACATCCTTTTTCAATGGCTCGTTCATGCTCCCCGTTCTATAACCTTCCAAGTCAAGAGTTACATAAAGAAAACCTAATTCTTTAAATTTTTTTATTACTTTATCTATCAATCCTTTTGATATGAAATTTCCTATATCTTTTCTTTCCAGTTCAATACGGGCAATTTCACCGTGATGTCTTACCCTTACCTGTTTAAAGTTTAATCCTCTCAAGAACCTTTCTGCCTTATCTACTATACTCAATTTTTCTTTGGTAATCTCTTTTCCATATGGAAACCGGGAAGCAAGGCAGGCAAAGGATGGTTTATTCCAGGTTTTAAGACCCATTTTCCTGGAAAAGGAGCGAATGTCTTCCTTGGTCATCATCGCCTCTTTCAGGGGACTGCGTATTCCCAGTTCTCCCAAAGCTTTCATTCCTGGTCTATGGTCGCTTATATCGTCATAATTAGTACCATCGATGACGAAATTGAGACCTCTCTTTTTTGCCACATCTTTCAATTTTTGGAAGAGTTCAGTCTTACAATAATAACACCTATCTGATGGGTTCATCTTAAATTGGGGAATCTGCAATTCTTCAGATTGGATTACCAGATGTTCAACTCCGAATTCTTTTGCTATTTCTTTAGAAGACTCCAATTCTTCTCCCGGGTAAGTTTCAGATTTAGCAGAAACAGCTACAACCTTATCCTTCCCCAATACCTCAGAAGCCATCTTCAATAGGAAACTACTATCCACTCCCCCAGAAAAGGCAACCAGGCAAGAATCCATCTCTTTTAATATTTTTCTCAAATTTTCTAACTTGTAAGAATTAGTCTTTTCCATGAAAATCACCTCGAATAGTAAATTTATTGATAGCATAAGAAAGAGCTTTTGTCAAGCATAAAAGGGAAAAAGTTAGTGTCAAGAACTTTGGGGGGGCTTTTTTGCTTTGGAGTGTAAAGCGAAAGCTTTACCAGTCAAACTTTCGTTTGACACTCCAAAAAGATTTTGGAGTGTAAAGGGAAAAAGTGCCTGTCACTTTTTGCTCTTTTTGCTTTGTTCCCTTTTTCCCTTGACAAGATAGTTATTTTATAGTAATATTAGGTTAGACTAACTTTCTTTGTTTAGTCTAACTTTTGCAATGAGGATACCATTATGGGTTTGAAATTGACTTCCCATATTGAGGATTATTTAGAGACGATAATTATGCTCCATAAGAAAAACAGGGTTGTTAGAGTGCGGGATATTAGCCGCAAGATGGGATTAAGTATGCCCAGCGTATGTGCAGCAACAGAAGTTCTTTCTAAAAAGGGATTGGTAAATCATGAAAAATATGGATATATCGAGTTGACCAGGCAAGGGGAGATTTTGGGTAAAAGAATATACGGGAGCCATAAAATATTAATTAAGTTTTTGAAGGAGATATTGAATACAGATCCCAAGACTGCGGAGAAGGATGCCTGTAAAATAGAACACGGCATCAGTAGCAATACAGTAAAGAGGTTAATAGCTTTTGTGAAATTTGTAGAGACTTGTCCACACCCGGAAGGAGCGGACTGGTTGAAGAGTTTCAATTATTTTTACAAATATGGAAAGAGACCAAAGGAAGGTAAAGTAAAGAAAATAAGAGAGAAAAGTTAATAACTCGGCATTCCCAAGAATGCTTGAAGAATAGGGGTGAGTGAAGTGGCGATAGATTTAACCCGGATGAGAAAAGGAGAAAGAGGAAAGATAGTCGATATTCAGGGAGGATGGGGATTATTAAGGAAGATGGAGACTTTGGGTATAAAACAGGGGACAGAAATTGTGAAAGTGAGTTCTCAGCTTATGCGTGGTCCCATAACTATAAGGGCAGGTAATACTCAAGTGGCTATTGGTTTTGGTATGGCACGTAGAATAATGGTGGAACACAAGAAATAAAAACGGAGTAGGGCGACGAAAAACGGCACTCTAAAGAGTGCCCGACCAAAGAGGATTTAAGATGCGGAAAGTATTGCTCATGGGAAGTCCCAATGTGGGCAAGAGCGTGGTCTTCTCCAGGCTGACCGGTGTCAATGTAATTTCTTCCAATTACCCGGGCACTACTGTTGAATTCAGTAAGGGATATATGAGGATTGGTAATGAAAAAGTAGAAGTTATTGATGTGCCGGGGACCTACTCTCTTGAGCCTAACTCAAAGGCTGAACAGATTGCGGTAAAGATATTGCAAGATTCAATTGCCAGCCAGAACGGTATTGTGGTCAACATTGTCGATGGCACGAATCTTGAACGGAACCTGAACCTTACCTTGCAGTTGCTAAAGAAGAATATTCCGGTTATTGTGGATTTGAATTTATGGGATGAAACGAAACATTTGGGTATTTCTATTGATTTAGAAGAACTGGAAAAAATTCTTAATGTGCCTGTTGTTCCTACCTGTGCTGTGACTGGTGAGGGTATAAAAGAATTAGTCGATAGATTACCTGAGGCAAAGGCAATGACTTACGATTACCCAGAAGAAGAGAAGTGGCATGAGATAGGAAAGATTATCGAGCGCGTACAGAAAGTAAGACATCGTCACCATACTCTTTTAGAGAGAATAGCCGATGCCTCAATAAGACCCCTCACCGGGATTCCCATTGCACTGGGAGTCGTCTATATTGCTTTCAAACTTATCAGATTTATTGGAGAAGGGCTCATTGGTTATGTTTTTGAACCGATATTTGAAAAAATCTGGGCGCCGCTTATGATGAAGCTTTCTTCCATTTTAGGTTCTGGTGGGTTTATCCACGATATATTGATCGGGAAGATTTTTGCAGGGAAGATAGAATTTTTTGAATCCTTCGGTATTCTCACCACAGGACTCTTTGTGCCTTTTGCCGCAGTTCTTCCTTATGTATTTGCTTTTTATTTAGTGTTGAGTTTTTTTGAGGATTCTGGCTATCTCCCCCGCTTGGGCGTTCTGGCAGATAAGATGATGCACCAGGTAGGACTCCACGGCCTGGGAATAATATCGATGCTTCTTGGTCTGGGTTGTAATGTCCCTGGTGCTTTAGCTACCAGGGTAATGGAGACTGAAAGAGAAAGATTTATCAGTGCTACCCTTATGGCCATAGCTGTTCCCTGTATAGCCCAGATTGCCATGATTGTTGGATTGATGGGTAAATACGGAGCAAAGGGGTTTATGCTTGTTTTTGGAACTCTATTTCTAGTCTGGCTTGTGATTGGGATTTTGATGAATCGTTTATTGAAAGGAGAAAGTCCGGAAATATTCGTGGAGATACCACCCTATCGAATTCCTTATTTTGGGGCGCTGGCAAAAAAGCTATGGATGCGTGTTAAAGGATTTTTGAAAGGGGCAATACCTTTTATGCTCTTAGGAGTATTTATTGTGAACATCCTGTATTCGCTGGGAATTATAGATTTCTTAAGCAAGTTAGCAGGACCAGTGATAAAAAATATCCTGGGACTTCCCGCAGGTGCGGTGGCTTCGTTACTCGTTGGATTTTTAAGAAAAGATGTAGCTGTAGGCATGCTCGTTCCGCTGGGGTTGACTCTGAAACAACTGGTAATCGCCAGTGTAGTCTTAGCTATGTATTTTCCCTGCGCAGCGACCTTTGCCGTATTGGTGAAGGAATTGGGAGTAAAAGATATGATAAAGTCAGCAGTAATTATGATATTTTCCGCAATTTTCGTCGGTGGGCTGCTTAATCTAATCCTTTAGGAAATATCATGCGAACTGTGGGCAGAACCGAATGGTGGGCGTACCTATAATATTGTTAAATGGTTAAATAATTTGTATAATAGGTTTAGTTTGTCAAATAGGAGATAAAGAAATGGTTCCTTTAACAATTAGATTATATGGTGCTTCTGTCTTAAGAAGGAAATCTCGAGAAGTTAAAGAGATGAATGAAGATATCCGGAAACTTATAGACAATATGGCAAAATTGATGTACAAGAATAAGGGTTTAGGACTGGCTGCACCACAAGTGGGAATATTGAAAAGAGTGATAGTTGCTGACGTGGGAGATGGATTGGTTAGCCTGGTTAATCCCAAGATTCTCTGGCGTCAAGGGAAAGATACTATGCCTGAAGGATGCTTGAGTATCCCGGGAATTAATCTGGAAATAAAGCGTTCAAAGGAAGTGATAGTGGAAGGGCTAACCAGGGAAGGGGAGAAGGTTCAGTTAGGAGCAGTGGGACTCCTTGCTCGTGTATTGCAGCACGAAATTGACCATCTGGATGGGATATTAATAGTTGACCGGGTTCCTAAGAAAAAGATAAAGACAATTAAGAAAGAATTGGACAAAATAAAAACGATAGTAGAGAAATAGAATGAAGACACGGTTTCGACATATTTTGAAAGAGCTCCAAAAGCACCTACCGTATACAATTTTCAGTGTGGCTATGGGAATGATGGCATTGGGAGTACTCACAGTGCTGATTGAGGCGAAGAAATTTCCCCAGGCCTCTCAAAATTTATTCCATATTTTTCATCCTCTACATATACTTTTCAGCGCCACGGCAACTACGGCAATGTTCTGGCGACACGACAAGAAAATACTTAAAGCAGTGTTCATCGGTTTTGTTGGCGCAGTGAGCCTTTGTGGTATCAGTGATATTTTCATTCCATTTGTTGCTGGCTATCTCTTAGGTGTTAAAATGCACTTACACATATGTATTCTTGCTGATCCAATGCTAGTTTTACCCTTTCTATTCTTTGGTATATTTATGGGTTTTGTCCTACCCGCGGTGGCAGAGAGCACAATATTTTCTCATGCAGCCCATGTTCTAATAAGCAGTATGGCCTCTATTTTTTATCTGGTCTCATTTGGGTTAACGGAATGGATTCCAGTTGGTGGGATGGTGTTTATTTATATGGTTTTGGCAGTTATGATTCCCTGTTGCACCAGTGATATCATTTTTCCCTTACTTTTTGTTAAGAAGAAGGGCTAAAGAATGGAATACTTCAAAGGGGCACCATTAATCGCTTCTGTGGTTCTTATTCAAAAGTGGTGGGTAGTGTAGCCATTTATGGGCGTAATTCTTACGGGGACGAGCCTTTGGGCGACCATAAAGGTCGCCCCTACGCGACCAAAACCATTACGGGCATAAAGCCCTACACTACCAATAAGGCTTGTAGAGTTTTGACTTGACAGAAATAGAAGTAGTATGTTAAAATCAAGGTTAACTGAAGCGAAGCAAAGGAGGGTCGCTGTTCCGACGAATAAGGAGGAACGGTCTAGCGACGACTGCGAGACGGTGAGCAGGCAGGTCACCGACTGAAGTGAAACTGAAGGAGGTGAGGTAGATGTCTGTGGGCAAAAAGACTGGTCTCTGGCTGATCCCATTCGGTGTAGCTGAGATTTTCCTTATCAACCTCTATTTTGGGATCTTTGTAGCAGCTTTAGGCTTGGTGGTATTCATCTTTGCTAAAAAGTAACTATCTATCAAATTTAGAAAGGGGTGATTTTTAGATGAAAGAATGTACAACGAAGACCTGGATGACTGCTTTGAGCCTTATATTTTGTCCTGTTACTTTTCTCTACCTTACGATTTATCCATTGATTGTTCCAGAGAGTCAAAATGTGGTATGGGCAGCTTTTGTGGCCATGCCCATATATTTCATCGTAGGAGCCAAGAGGGAAGATTTTCCCAAATTTTTCTATAGCATGTTTGCAGGGTTCTTCTGGGCGTATATGTTTCTTCTTCCTGGAGGCTGGCTGTTAAATCTCTCCGGGTGGAATCTTTCCCCGTCTCTGACGGGTAATCTAGTTGTTTTAGTAGTGTGTGCTCCATTTCTGCTAATGCATCTGGTTTGGGTTGCAAATTCTACCTGGCTGAACGTTTGCCCGATTATGTTCGGTGTTGTTGCCACTAGTTTTGGCACAGGAGGTCAGCGTCCTATCGGCTTAGCTGTAGCTCTGACCTTAGGAATGCTTGTAGCTTTAGTCTGTGTAGAACTTACCAATGCAGTAGTAGGTAAACCTACTCTTGGCCAGGCTGCTTGAAAGAAAGAATTAGTCTAAGAATGTAGATTTAGCCTGAGTTTTTCAGAAGTTAATACTCAATATAAAGGGGCTCCGGTAACGTACAATTTCTTTTTCTCCGGAGTCCCTTTTTTATGAAATTATCAAGTTTTCCTCTCACCCCAACCCTCTTCCCCATGGGGAGAGCGGGAAAATCATTAGATTGTGAAGGAAAGAATGGCAACAATCGTTACCTCAAAGGATAGAAAAGTAGAATTTGGTAAAGGTCTTCCTACAGCTATAATTGGGGAGAGAATAAATCCTACCGGAAAGAAAAAACTTGCCGAGGACCTTTCCCAGGGCAAGTTCGATGTTCTTGTCCAGGAAGCGCTTTCTCAGAAAGAGGCGGGAGCGGATATTCTCGATGTCAATGTGGCGGTCTCTGGCGTTGATGAGACTACCACGTTGCCCAAGGCGGTGTTGAAGGTCCTGGAGGTTTCAGAATTGCCTGTCTGTATCGATTCATCTAATCCAGAAGCCCTAAAGAAGGCATTAGAGGTCTATCCCTATAAAGCTCTGGTAAATTCGGTGACAGGTCAGGAAAAATCATTGAAAGCTGTTCTGCCCCTGGTGAAAAAGTTCGGTGCTTCTGTAGTGGCACTCACTATGGATGATAGTGGCATTCCCCAAACAGCAGATAAAAAATTCGCTGTGGCAAAACGCATAATAGAGGTTGCTGAATCTTATGGAATTCCCAAAGAGGACATTGTAATAGACTGTCTCTGCTTGGCTCAAGCTGCAGAGGGAAATTCGGCAGTTGCAACCCTGGAAGCTTTAGCAAGGGTTTCCAGAGAGCTGGGAGTAGCAACAGTTTTGGGAGTAAGCAACGTAAGTTTTGGCATGCCTGACAGGAAAATTATTAATTTATCTTTTCTAGCACAGGCTATTTCACAAGGACTCAATGCTGCTATTGTCGACCCCACTATTAAGGGAATGGTGGAGACCATTCTTGCTTCCGATTTTCTGGCGGGAAGAGATTCCTATGGTAAGAGATATTTGAAATACTATAGAAAAAAAGAGAAAATTAAAAAAGATTAAACGCTGGAATCCTCCTCAAAGAGAAGGAACAAAAAGTTGTAGCTGCAGAGCGAAGCTCTGCATTGTAGGGGCGACACTCTGTGGTCGCCCAAAGGAAGGGACGGCACGGAGTCCGTCCCCTACAGGGACGCAAAGCTTGCGCTTTGCTGCTACATTTTTGAATAAACCTTGCTTTCGCAAGGACTCCAGCAAGAGAAAATTAAATGGAGTTTACGGTAAAGTTCAGTCCCATTGGTAAAAGAGTAATGGAGAATAGACTCCAGCTCCTTTTGGATATCGCCAGGGAAGCAGGCGTGGGTTTAAAGTCCCTTTGCGGAGGTAAAGGTAAGTGTGGAAAGTGTAAAGTGATGGTCAACCCGGCTAATGAGCCTACCGCAGTGGAAAGGAATCTTTTCACTCAAGATGAGATAGACGAAGGTTACAGACTTGC
>SDBT01005135.1_pt1 | contig 22075 bp, 22 predicted proteins | sample 2277101 | NCBI WGS metagenome assembly SDBT01 (sample SAMN10404973, study PRJNA504765) | marine sediment metagenome | isolation source: marine sediment core GS10_PC15, 103 cmbsf | place: Arctic Ocean: Southern Knipovich Ridge | collected 2010 | reverse complement strand
ATTGCCTAAAGGCATTTAATGGCCTCGCGTCATTGTCAACTCCGCGTGATCGTCAATTCCAGCACGGCGTTTGTGACTTCGTTGTTGCCATCCTCCTGAATCACCACTACGCCGAGAATGTCGCCTGCACTGAAAGAAAAATAATTCGGTGAAGGACCAAAATCAAAATGCCGGATGTCCTGGCTAAAGGTCAGCAAGTCACAGTGTGCCCCAGTTGTGAAGTCCATCAGGAAAAACTTCACGTCGGCGTCGGTGTGCAGCGTTCCTGTCGTCCCGTCATGCAAATGGATGCTCGTAATCGTGCCATCGAACGGGGCAGCCCAGACTGACGCAGTGCCTTCACCACCAGTGACTGGCGTGATAATCTGGTGTTCCTTTGTCTTCACCGGCGTCTGTGTGACCTGCGTTGCTGTGATGCGGTAGCGAATCCAGTAGGCCGTCACGCCGCCAAGGGCCACCTCGACCCAGTCGGAAGGCGGCACGAACATCAGGGCCCCCGCCTGCTGAAAGGCTCGCAGTCCAGTTGCCGGAGCGGTAATGTCGGTGTTGTCGTAGAAGTTGGACAGAAGAAGCCAGTCAGCCGGACCGCCACCAAGCCCCCAATACTCCCAGACACCACCATTGCCACCCCATGTCGCTAAAGCTCCGCCAAGTTCAAAAGCTATCTCAGCAAAGGGAACAGTAGCACCAAAGGCACAGTAGTCGCCGATTTCTTCACTAGCTGCATCTGCGGTGAGCTGCCAGTCCGCCGTCCAGCCAGTTAGGAAGGCAGAGGCCGATAGGTTGACGGTGGTGCCGGTTCCCTTGTCGTACACCTTGGCGAGAGTCGCAGCCGCTTCAGTTTCTGAAATGTCACCTAAGACGCAGCCCGCCATGCCGCCACCGCCGCCAGCAGCACCGTCACCATCAACGGCCCAAGTGCCAAAGACGTGCATCGGCAGGACCACCTGCTTGAGCGTGGCTTCCAGTTTGGCGACCGTGATTTCCCCGTCCGCTATGACTTTTGGGTTACCAAGAGGCATCTTGTTTCCCCTATTCCAGTTCCGTAACCGTGGCCACCTTGCTACCCGAAGTACAGATTGCGTTGATCGCACCCTTGAACAGATTCGTCAACGTGATCTCGTACCACCCACCGGCCGCGTTGAGGCGAATGCCCCGATTCAGAACGGCAGCCACCCCCAACCCAAGATAGATTACCTCGTCGCTGTCGTTCACCACTATCGCGTGTGTACGAGACGCATTAGCCACCAAGATGGCCGTGGTCGAACTACCGACGGTCGGACCGGTGCTCGCGTTCGCAGCAACGGCGAGGGTGAACAGCGCGTGCAAATCCGCCAGCGTCTTGCCGTTTCCAATACCCGCAATCTGCGCAACCTCCATGGCCTCCAGGGCCGTGACGATGTCCTCATAACCAGCGCCGCCGGTTTCGATCAGGTACTCCAGGGCTTTGACGATGTATAGCTGCTTGCTCTGGTGCGTTCCGCGTGTGTAAGCCATTTCAACTACCTCCCAAAAGCGACCGCCGAGCAGATGTTACTTGGCGTCGAACAGGGCCTCAAATTCCGATTCCTCGCCCGCTGACGTATTGATGTGGCGAGCGACATAGCGTGCCTGTGCGCCGGAAGGAATGGTGATCGACTGCTCGTCACCCGTTGCGGGCGTGATCGTGATTTCCACCGCACCGTTCATGTGCTTGACTTTGACTCTGTCCTGGTCGGGCATCTTCACATCCTCCAAAAGTTAGCCTATTCTATACAAACGGCCGGGGAATATCAACCCCAGTTCACTTTTCTTCAAACCATTCGTACAACTCGTATAAGTCCTTGCCGCCCTGAAGGGGCAGCCCGAACAACACGGCTGCCGGTTCAACGGCACGCTGGGCAGCCTTCTCGAAGTCGCCCTCAACTAGCGCCTCACCCGCACTGACGATGCCACCAACAGCCTTGAGCGGCGCTGGAGCACTGGGGTCCCAGCCCTGTAGCTTGGATACGGCCAGTCGGCCAACCAGCGGAACGGAACTGAGGGCCTGGTCGGTAAAGGCTTCGACTATCTCCTCGAGTTCCTCCGGCAAGCGACCGTTGCGAATCATCCACACCAACAGGCCCATGGTGCCCAAGGCCATGGCCTGCCGAATCGCTTGGCGATACTGCCCGCTCCGCCAAGCCGCGGGGATGTCGTAGGTCGTGATGTTGTAAATCTGGTTCAACTGGTTGGTGAACATGGTGAACCAGTTCAGCAACTCGTTGGTCGAGTACAGGCGGGCCAGGTCTTTCGGATGAGCGGCCGGTTGCGTTCGCAGGGTCACGCTGACGGCCTTCTCGGTGGCTTCCGCGACGCTCAGGCCGTCGCGTATGGCCTTGTTGTAGACGGCATTGATGCCGATTACCCGCACGGCCCTGTCGATTGCCAGAATGCCCCAGAAACTCCATTTGCCGAGCCCGGCCTGGCCCCGCTTGGCCATCTTGATAATCGCGTGGTCGTAGGCGGTCACATTGGCCGAGCGCATCTCGCTAATTTCGCGTTCGATGTTCTGGTGAGCAAGCTGGTAGTGGATGGCCTTGGCCCGCTCGAAACTCTGCCGTGGCCGGAGCACCGCATCGGCAGCCGAAGCGATCATGTCAGGCATACTGGCCTCCGCTGCGTAAAGCAACACGGACGGCCCCTGGATCATCATCGTGCTCAGGTTGGCCCCGACGAAGGCGATCGAGGTGTGCCTTCTGAGGATCTTCGATACCTTCTCGACATCAGTGAACGCCTTGTAATAATCCGGGTTGGCGTTCCTGTCGATGAAGGCATCGACGGTCTCCATCGTGGCATTGCCGAACTTCTCCCGCACCGCCGCCCTGAACTCTTTGCGGTTGGCCACGGCCCGCATATCCTTCAGGTGCAGCGCGTTGTTGACATAGTGTTCCTGCTTGCGAACCTCTTCAATCCAGATTTGTGTCAGGCCGAGCTGAATCGGCTTCCGGTACTCGGCGGGAATGTCCTTTCGCTCTATCGTGAACGCCTTGTGCGGCCCAACTTGAGAAAAGAAGTGGCGGCGGGCAAGCGCATCAACCATTTCCTGCTCAGAGGTTTGGTACTCTACATCGATGGTCCGCATCTTTGTGTAGTTCTCTTGGCGGCCAGGGTCTCTATTCTCAGCTCGAATGGTTGCATATCGTCCACGGTCATCCCAAAATTCGCCGTATTCCTGAATGATGGTGTCGCCCCATGTCTTTTCTGTGTCCGACAACGCTTCATCAATCTCGGCCATCATCGCATCCGTGACGGGAACAAAAGTCTCCACGCCCTTGACCTTCTGCATGACACCGCCGTACCGATGGGATGCTTGGGATGAGGCATTCTTCCAGCCCGCGTAGATGGACAGAAACTGGTCAAGCGTCAATGTGAGGTCGCCGATGGTTCGCAGTTGCATGAGGTTCTGGTGCACAATGCCCAGTTCCGCAGCCCGCTCGCGCATGGTGGCCTGCCGAAGGTCGGTGTTCCGCAGTTCCACGTCCACATTCGCGTTGGTGGTCCAGTAGAAAAACTGGGCCAGCGGCCCCTTGAACTTTTTGCCGCCTTCCAGCCTGTCGAAAATCCGCAGGGGCCGAAGGCTCCAGGCTTGCACCCGCTTCAAGCGGGGCTTCGGGGCGGCTTCAATACTGGCAACCGCTTGGTCGCTCATGGCCTTAATGCCGCGCGCCCGCTCCAGGCGATAAGCCCTGGATTTGAGCAGCCCCAGTTGCCGAAGCCGCTGCATCTCCTCATCAAGCGTTCTCAGGTCTGTAATGCTCAGGGACAGGACATCCTTCTTGGTCAGCGCTTCCAGTTTGTCCGGCGGGATGTCGTCCACCTTCTCCAGTTCCCCCGCCTCGACCTTCGCGGTTTGCCTCGCAATGTGTTGCCGCAACCCTTCCTTGGCCGCTTGCTGCTGTTCGGTCGTGTTCTTGAAGTCAACCGCGTCCTGCAACTTCTTGATGGCCTCCCGGTAGAAGAAGTCAATCTGCTTGGACGGCGTGAACATCAGCCTGCCTATAAGGCGCTCGCGGATTTGCTTCTGCTTGCGGAGGTACTGAAGCTCAGCATAAGCCTTCCGCGCAGCGGCCTTGCCCAGCTTGAAGCCCTTTGTGGTTGCGCTGGCCACCTTCCGCATGGCAAGGTTCAGGCGGTCCATCTCGGTGATGGCGATAACGTCGCCCTCGGCAACGTGGACGGTCTTACGAATCCGCTCCTTCACGTTCTCGATGGTCACGATCTTGGTTACTTGATCCTTGTCGATGACGAAGGGCCTCGTAACGGTCACCAGTCCCAGTCGCTTTCGCAGTTCCTTCACGTCGCCCCAGTCAGCGTTGATAAGCGCGAGGTCGTGGTGCGAATGGACCTGATCGTTATCGAGCCGTTCCTGAATGCTGGTTTCCAAATGGAACAGGTACTCGCGGCCCTCGCCCATGGTCAGTTCAATCTCGGCCCTCTTGGTCGTGAATGGCCCCTTGCGGAAAGTCCCTATTTCTTCCGGCGTTACGCCAAGGGCCTTGGCGAATACCCGCTGCATCCGGGGCGTGACGTTGCCGATGTAGAGTTCGGGCTTGATGGTCAGCGACTCTTCGGCCGCCAGGGTGGCCTCGGACTGCTTGAGTTGGTGCTGCTCCTCGACCGTCAACGGCTTGCGACCACGTTCGGGCAACGGCCGGACTTTCTCGGCCTCGGTCAACCGTTCCTCGATTGCGGCTACAGCACCCTTGCCCTTGATGTCCGACACGTCCACGTCCATGCGGGCGGCCTCTTTGCGGACCAGGGCGATGGTGCGCCGCTTGGGCGTGGTCAGTAGCTCTATCTCCGACTCGGGGGCCGCGATGTCCTCGATGAGCGTCTTACCCAACTGACTCACGTCCACCCGTGGAATGACCTCTTCGGCGTGCATGATCCGCGATATGCTGGTCACTGGCGGGACAACACCCTCTGGCGTCGGCGGCGCTTCGGGGGCCACGCCGAGTGCGGCAGGAGGGCCACGGAGTTTTCGGGTAACGACCCCGGTTCCCACCGCACCGCCCGCCAACAGACCACCTATCATCGCCTCTTCCAGTCGGCGACTCACAAAACCGGCCTTGATCTCTTCGCCGCTTATCCCCAAGGCAGTCAGTTCGCTCACTGTGCCCTGCGCCGCCTCTTCGACGGCCTCACCGATGCTATTGAACGCTATCCGCCGAACCTGTTCGCCTGTCAGCGTCTTCAGTGCCCGACTGGCCAGCGTCCTTTTCGCCTTCTTCACGGCCAGCTTGACGATAACCTGCTTACCACCACCGATATTGAACAGGCGCTTCAGATGGCCGATCTGCGCGTACTCTATGGCGGTGTTGATTACCATCACTATGTCGGAACGGGTGTTGGCCTCTTCCTCGCTGGCCCCACTCGCAATGGCTTCCTGGTATTCGCTTTCCGATTCGACCATGCCAATCAGCATTATCGAGGCGCCCGGTCCACCTGCCACGCCAGCAGTAATGGCACCCAGCGTAACCGGCAGGGCCGCACCGAGGCGACCGGCAATGGCTTCCGGGTCTTTCAACAGTTCACGAAATCCGCCAGCCACCTGTTTCGGTTGCCAATCAGGATGCTCGGCGATCACCTTCTCAACCGCCTGAAGGCCCCGCTGGCCGCCGCCAGGCTCCGGCCACCGCTCGCCTCGAAAACCGCCGGGGCGTGGCTGGGGCGTCAGGTCGCGGGAGGTAAGCAACTCAAACACCTTCCGGGAATACGGGTTCAACAGCGCCCTGTCCGCAAGGCGCTCGATGAAGGCAGGGAACATCGCCAGCATACGCCCTGTACTACTGACGAAGTTCTTGCCCAGCGCCTTACCCGACATCAGGCCGATGTCCAGATTTCGCAGGGTCGTGTCGATGAAACCTTGGCTCTTCTCCGCTGCCGCCTCATCTCGCTCGCGGGTATCGTCCCAGTTGGTCCTGATCTTGTTCAGGGCACCGACGGCGGTGGTCTCTCCTTGCACCGCCATTGCCGCAGCCTTGTGGGCCGTTATGTCGCCGTGACCGATGGCACCCGTCTGCTTGAGGTATTCACCCAGCCTGAAACTGGCGGCCAGTTCCTTGCGGGGAACGTACCGAGAGGCGAAGTTCAAGGGTTCAACCAGTTCCGGGCCGATCAATGCTTCAATGCCGACCTCGCCCGACAGGAGATCCTCAATATCCCAGGTCCGAACTGCCTCCAAGGTCGCCTCGGGCGGCTGCGTAGGGGTACGGAACGGGCTAGCGGAAACAGGCTCCCCAGGCCACCGTTGTTGCGCTTCCGCACGCGGTCCGGTAATCGCGCGCGCACTGACATCCGGCTGGCCCAGGACGGGGGTCGGCTCTTCAAGAACAGGAGTACCTGGCCATCGCTGTTTTGCCATTACGGCTTTCTCCACAGCCTGCCGTCCGAAGTCTGGTATATCGCTCCAGAGGGAACAGCTTCAAAGTCGGCGTCATTATCCACTGGATGCGGGGCCGACTGACCGCCCTTGGTAACGTCAAGCCAGTCGACCTCCCCGCCGCTCCGGCCGATGGCCTGTAGGCGCTTCCCGTCAACTTCGATGATGGTCCCAAAGCGGACCATAAATTTCTTGTCTTCTCCCTTGCTGGTCCTGTAAATAACCTCTTCCTTGTCATCGTCCCAACGGGGCAAGTCCTCGGGGCCCGCACCCACCCAAGTTGACGGACTCATCCAGAACCACTTCGCATCCTCCCTGATTAGCTCGTACAGAAACTTCTGCGCGTCAGCATCGGGCGGTTTCGTGGCGAGAAATGCGTCGAGTTGATCGCTGAGTTCCAGGAACCGCTTGGAGGTATCGAGTTCATCCTTCTTGCCCAGGAACCCAGCCGTGCGCAGCTTGGACAACTCAGCCCGGTATTTCTTTGCCACCGGATCGACGCGGGCGAGATTGGTTTTCAGCCGAGTGACAAGGCTCGCCTTGTGCTTGTTGCCCAACCCCGGCATGGCGTGTATCTGTGCTGGGGTGATGAGTTCGGGGTTCAGGTCCACCATTTCCCGGGTCTGCACAAGCACACGCGGATCGCCCTCTGCGGTAGCTTCCAGTCGGCCTTCTGCCTTGGCCTTCATGTATGCCGCATACTCTTTGTGAACCCGTTTTGCATCCTTGGGCGGCAAGGCGGCCGCGAAGTCATCGTAGGTCAGTAGTTCATCCTTTACCCAGCCCCTCTCGTACAGGTCCGCTTCGGCCTTGTCCCGCAGTTCGGCAAGCTGGCTCTTGTTGCGGTTCTTGATTATCCTGGCGTGAGTGACCAATTGATCCCGCCGCGCCGCCTGATCGACGGTCAGCGTCATTTCCTGCAACTGAGACAACATGCCGAGCGCCGCGTCGGGGTCTTTGCCCGCCATGATGGCCGACTGGGCCAGCACGGAATCGACAGGGATCTCCCGAATCTTCTGTTCCAGTTCCTCCCGGCGCTCAGGGTTGAACGTGATAAGCAGGGCTATGGCCTTACCGGCCTCGACTTCGTTGCCGGTTTCCAGGTGGCCCTCGTAAGTGGCGAACGCCTTGTCCCAGACATTTGTTTTCCTGATGCGCAACTCCGTGGTGGCGTACTTTGCATTGTGAGACGCCGTAATGTTGTTGCGGTACATCTGCAACACATTCTGTACCCTCTCGTTGGGGCCTCCCGCCACGGTTGCATCAACAAGTTTCCAGCTCTCTTGCTGAATTGCACCCGCGCTTGGCCCGTCCGGGGCCAGGGCGCTCTGCTGGTGGCCGGTCAGCAAGAACGTGTCGATCTCCCGCTTGCCGGCGGATACCGCAATGGCGTCCTCGGCATCCTGCACCCGCTCAGCAGCGACCTGGAATTTGGCTAGAAACTTCTCGCCCACGCCTGCTAGTGCAGCACCCAGCCCTGCAACGGCTCGCCACTGCTCGGCCTCGCCCGTCGGCACCTCCGGCGGCGCGGCGGGTATGTGCACGCGAGGATCGAGCGTTGCCCGAACGGTCGGTCCAACGGGCGGCGGGACTCTCTCGGCGAATGGTATTGGAAACTTCGCCATCAGTGTTCCTAGAACAATGCTCGTGTACCCAGGGCTCCGAAACCTGTCAACAACGTGGCTCCTGCCCCGATCCGACCTGCCCTGAAAGCCGCTCGGGCGCGCGGATCATAAGCCCTCACGCGCTCGCCAAGAATCCCTGCCTGCCGACCGTAGATGTCGGCCTGTTGGCGGTGAACAAGTCCTTGCATGGTATCCAACCTTGCTTGGCTTCGCGCCCGAGCCGCAGCAGTCTGTCCCTCGTAGCCAATCATCAGGTTGTCAAGTTCCGCTTCGGCTGCTTGCTGAGCCTGAATCATCAACGGAGCGCCTTCGGAAACGACAACTCCCGCTGCACCCAAGCGAGCAAGCAAGCTGCTGCCGTACCGGCTCGCCGCCTCGACCTGTCGTTGCTGCTTGTAGCGGGTAGATTGCTCGATGGCGCGGGCTTCCTGCTCAGCGACCTTGGCGTTATAGTCAGCAATGGCCTGTTGGCTTATGGCGACCTGCCGTTGGCCCATCATGGCCTGCTGCTGGCCGAGGACGGCCTGCTGTTGAGCGTAAACGTCCTGTGCGCCCGCGCGGCCGGCCTGAAGAGCACTGTAGGCCGCCAGGCCCGTACCCGCCACTGCGGTGGTCACCGCCGCCGCCGCACCCACCGCACCCCAGTTGATTGCGCCAGCCGCCGGAATCGTAATGAGACCATAGCCGGTAGATGTGGCCGCCGTCCCCATAGTTGCAGCAAACAAGGTGGCCATTATTTCGCCCTTCCGAAGAATTTGACGAACATGTAGCCATCCTTGTCATCGAAGAACCACTTCATTATGCTCTCCCGATGGAAACCCAAATGCTCGACGGTGCGTATCGCTTCCGGGAAGTCGATTTCGACGGCCGCCTGCATCCGTATGATGCCGTGCTGGGCGGCCAGCCTGGCCATCCATTCCCGGATCGTCCGAAAGACAACCACCATGTGCGGCTTGGCGAATGTCGTCAGGTCAAACCAGGCCCAGGCGGTTGAAGCATTCAGCAGCTTCACGCCCCCGATACCGAGGACATTACCGTCATGTTCCAGGGCACAGACGTAATCCACCACGAGGGGCTGCTTGGCGAAACATCCCCTGCTCGCGGTGTGCTCGGCCACGAAGGCGAAATCCTCTGGCACTGCTTCCCTGAATTTCATCGCCGTTCTCAGTACAAATACCCGAATACGTCGATTGTCGCCGTTCCACCGTCCGCGTCGGCCGTTGTAACCTCGATGCCGAAACTCGACGCCGCAGCGATAATCACTCCGCCATCCGGCGTGTTCCGCGTCCCGGCCTGCATGTGAATGACGGCATACTTCGTGGTGCCATCGAGATTCGTCAGCGTTGTATCGCCGCGGAACTGGTCACACGACCCGCCCGTTGTGCCAAACGTCACCACGGCCGTAGCCATCGAGGCCGAGATCGTGCGCATGACAACGTGCGTCACGATGCAGGTCTTGCCGGTCGGGACGACGAAGAGGGCCGTTTCCGTCCCGTCCGCGCCCTGTGAACTCCAAGATGCCGTACTCTTCAACAGCGAAATGCCTTTTTCCTTTGCGTCAGCCATGATTTGTGCTCCTTAAAAGTCGCCGAACGTAATGCGCTTACGCTCCAGAATCCGATGTTGACCACATGTAACCAAACACGTCGATTTGCACTATGGCGCCTGCGGTCGTAGCCCCGGCGACGACATAGATACCGAATGTTCTATTGGCAACCGTCGCGTCCGCACCATCTATCATCTTGTAATCATCACCAGAAGTGGTGAGTCGCATAAAGTCCGATTCTGAAGTCATGTCCTCAATGTTAGTCACGTTGTTCAGGAAGGCTTGCGTCGCGCACGCGGCGCCAACCCCGAAATCCACATCGTTACAGCCCGCTAGGGTGCCGCTTGGCGAGCGCAGAACGATCTCAGTAATAACGCACTTGAAGCCGGTTGGGACCAAAAGCAGGTCGATCTTCGTGCCGTTGGAATTAGTGCCGATTGTAATCGAGGTGCTCGACAGAAGGGCAATTCTAACAGTATTCAGTTCCGGCATGACTTGCCTCCCCAAAACTATACTTTCGTTACGGCAGCACCTTCGTATGAAACAGCGTCGCCTCCGGCAAACACGATGTCATCTACCTCGGCGACCACTTCGAGTGGGAAAAATACAGCGCTACGCCCAGGAATGAGCGGGATCGTCTGGCCACCCACTATTGTGAAGGTCTCCAATGTGATTTCGGGCATCGCTGTATTCCTATGTTTGCCAGGTCAGAACTTCGTTTTCCCACGACAGAATCGCACCCTCGTGGCAAAGCATTTCCGTCACTGCCACGGCGCCGAGTGTCGCCCTTGTGGCAACGGCGGTGGTATCGTCCAGGTACGTTATGGCAAAGGCGCTCATGTCCGACAGCGCGCTTTGCAGGGCCGCCAGTGTGCCGACTGACAGCGTGGTCAAGACAGCGCTATAGACTTGGAAGTCCACGCCCGCCACAAGGTTCTCTTCGTCCACAATATGGTGGTTGAGCTGATCCTGCGCCTCAATAGCCAGCTTCGTTACCTTGTCGAGTGCCGCCTCGATGACCTCGGCACTGAAGTCGCCGCCGGCGGCAAGGTCCGTGCCCTGCGTTGTCGGCGTGTTGCGGATGATGTGGATCTCATTCGCCGTCCCGACCGCGGCCACTATCGTTACCGTGCCGCCCTCGGAATCAGAGTTGATCTCCACCGTGTAGTCCGTGGTTTCGTCGAGCGTCGTCTCGGCCGAGGTGGCAGTCACGACCTTGAGAACCTGAAGGTCGCTCGTGGACGTGATGGGAAACAGAAACGGAATCTCCTGTCCGGTGGAAGCCGTGCCCGTGGCGGATGTTCTGTTGGTGGTATTGGTAATGGTCATCTTTTGTTCCTCTATCTCCCGGTCACTTCGATCTTGGCGGTAATCGCCCTGATCGTGCAGGGCAACGGGTCCGCCCCCGAAAGCACAATCGGAATGTCCAGCGAGAATCCTCCGTCGAGCGCAACCTGCTTGTCGCCGGTGAACATCTCAGGCGGATCGTCGTATGGTTCCGTTGTTCGCCAGTCGATGGTGTGCAGATCGTCGAGGGAATCGCCGTATTGAAGGCCCAGCGTGTCCAACAACGAAAGCCCGAGTTCGGGAATGTTCTTCAGGCTGGCCCGGCTTGCGCCCCGCTGCGTGCCGATCTCGATTCGCAACGGTTGAAGCACGTAACGGTACGGCAAACCAACGGACACCTTCTCCACCTCGCTGGCGATAGTGATACTGCCATCGGTGACGACTTGCTCGGGGAAAACGGCGCCATCGCCCAGGATCGAAACCGTCTCGCCCTCCAGATGGTCCAGGCCGCTGAACGTCGTTGCGCCCCCCTGGCCGTCGCCCGACAGGCCGGAGTCCACGAAGAACGCGTCGGCTTGCGTGGCAAACGCTCGCGGGCGCATGCGCTCGATGTATCGCACTGTCTCGCCACCGATTGTGCGAACCACGGCCAGCCAAATCTCATCTTCGGCATCGCCCGGAATCACAGCAGCGCTTTCGACCAAGGCATCGGTCTGTAGTGGGTGACGGGCCCAGGCCACGACGTTCTGTGCCCGTTGGTAAGTCTGCGAGATCAACGATCCGTCTCTCAACCAACACCACAGGATCGAATCGGGGCTTTTCTGGTATGCCATGCCCACGATGCCGCTGGCCGTGATGTGCTCGGCTAGTTCCGTCAGATCGGGGGCCACATACTGCTGACGGTCGGCGTTGAAGGTGAACTCGCGGACCCTGCGGGACGTGTAATCAACAAAGAGGACCACGTTGTTGACCTTCACGGCCTGAAGGTCCGCCGAACCGTGAGTTGTCTGTTGCTTGGCGTTGAAATTGGTCGGCGTCAACGGCTCTTCCAGCCGCGTCGAACCGATGCGCCATTCGTCACCTGAAAGGCCGATGGCCAAGGCGTCCAGGGCCTCTATCCAGCGGATGTCGTTGGTCGAGGTTATGGCCAGATCAAACGAATCGTCATCCTGTACATCATCATCAAAGTCCTCATAATCATCGGTCGCACTAGGCCATATCTTTTGCGGGTCGTTCGCTGTGCCGCCATAGACAATGCGGTTCTCGAAAAAAGCAACCGCTGCGGGGTATCCGCGCACCGCCGACCAGGCACCTTCAGCCCAACGCAGTGTAGTCTCATCTGCTGTAATTAACTTGGTCAGGATGGTCACGGTTGCCGTCGTCGAAGTGAGATATGCGTCGAAGCGCACAATACCTTCCCATGCCGAAGCGTCCACCGAGAGGGTGCTGGTATAGGTATTCGAGTTGGTGCGATCATCCAGGCCCTCTCCATTGATTCGGTACTGGACATTTGGCTCTTTTTCAACGGCCGAGAGGGTGAAATTAACAGCGGCCTTGGTATTAACCCAAATTCGGTAGGCATCCCAAGTGTCGCCCTGGTCGATAGAGCGCTCCAGCTTGAGTGTGCCGAACCAGGCGCCAACGGTTGCAAAACTGAACGTGCCCTTCACGTCGAGGGGATCACTTATTCGGTCGGCGGGTGTGGCGTCCCAGATCGCCGCGACGCTGACGGTATCGCGGTCCTGAACGATCTTCCAAATTGAACCCACATGCCCTGGCTCAAAGGTGAGCCCGCTGGCAGCGGTCAAGGTGCCCGTAGCGTCTTTGTCTGTCTCGTCACACTCCAGCGTCGCATCCTCGATGCCGTCAACATCGTCAAGATCATTGCGAGTCAGGAACGGCCCGGTCTCAAAGGCGATGGTATCAAGCGAAAACGCGGTGGCGCTTGTGCGTGTCAGCTTGCGCGGCGCATAGTTCGGGTGAACGATCCACATCGTGTCGCCGATCTGCTTGATCTGCAATTGCGGCAAGTCGTCGCTGATATACGGGGATGAAACCTCAACCGGCGCACCGCCGGACAGCAACGGCGCCCCGTCAAAGTAGAAGCGGATGTACAGGTTGCCAAATTCGCACATGTAGGTGATCTCGGCCGAATAGATGAAGGGAATGAGGCGGATTTCGGGAACATCCTCGCCCTTGGACGTGGCGATGTACTCTGTGCCCGGTCTGCGGGTCACGTCCCCGTAGACCAGCGGCAACATGTTCTCCAGCACCCGGCAGGCAGCGGCATACTTCTCGATGTCGACTCTGGCATGAAGATGTGGAGTGACGACCCCCGTATTAAACGATGTTATCGTGATGTTGACCATTGCAATCCTAACTGGAACCCAATTGTGAATCTATGCGGGCATCGGTGTCTCTAGCGGCGAGCCAGGTGTTGGTTACCATGCGACCGAGACGGTTTCTCTCGTCCATGTTCACGCGGCGAGCCACCGACAACACGCCCCTAAGTTCGTCGGCCAACTCGGCCCGCAGAACCTTATCCCGAGAGATCGGCATGACCAGTTTCATGGCCAGTTGCAGTACGAGAACCTCGACGAACAGCGGATCGAACTTGGTGGCATCGGTCACACCCTTGACATACTTCAGGTCCACACTGTCGTCGTCGGTCAGCAGCCGCTCGCCTTCAAGTTCGTAAGGATTGATGGAATCGTAGATGTCGATGAGGCGCAGGAAATCGCTGGGCAGGATGAACTGGTTTTCCCACTGAAAGTCGGGTGCAGTGGCATCCTCGGAGAGTTCGGCGCGGGCTACGGCAAACCTCCACCAATGGCTTCTCAGGAGCGCGTCGCGCGTCTGGTCGTAGTGGGTGCGGCAACGGATCGCGTTGACCTCAGTGTTATCTTCCTCAATGGAGGTGACTCGCCTGGCGCCAATGCGGTTGAGCGCCATGTTGCAGATTCCGACTTCGCTGAGTGCCGCCATCTGTCACCTCATTGTCCCTGGCTCATGGAATAAGGTTTCCGTCCGCGTCTCTCGGCCAGACGTTCAATTTCTGTTCCCCGCGCGAGACCAACATTCCTGCCCTGGTCGCTCGGCGGCACTCGCCGTAGCGCGTTGTCAACCCCGCCTTGGCCGTGCGGCGGTTGACTTCATCGCGGATGTCGCTTTCGCTGGTGCCGGGCGGTACAAAGTCGCCGCGCTCAAAGCCTTTTTCTGAAGCCACGATCATTCTCGCAAAAAAGGCCGGGGGAGCAGAGCAGGTGGGACCCCACTCCCCCGTGGGCAATGGACCAAGCAAGTCAGCCCTTTTTCTTCCCGGCCGGCTTCTTGAGATACTTGTCTTTGTAGTGCGGCTTCCTTTTCGGCGTTTCCTTTGCCATTTCTGGCCTCCTTACTTCTGGGTTCCTTGTTTCTAGATGCTGATCTGAAGCATGATGAACGGTGCGCCCTGCGTACCCGCGTAGGCGTGCGACAGGACGAAACCGACATGCTGCTGCTTGTCACTGTACGTGGTGTCGGTGTAATCGTGTGCCTGAATGGAGCCGTCATACCGAGCCACAACCTGGATGTTGCTTGCGCCGGTGCCAACATCGCCCTGCGGGGCAACCCAGCACGGCCCCCAAGTCAGGCCCCAACCCCACTCGCCACTGACGCCCGGAGCACAGGGCAGGCCTACGAATCCGCGGGCAGTGTCACCGGTAGTCGATGCCTTGACGCTCCAGTAAGGACTGGCCATGAACTCGCCGTGAGTCACGTCCACCACGGTTGCGATGTTCAGAGGGAAGTCGAGCGTCAAGGTAATTTCGCCACCACCAGCGGCAACAACCGTGTTGTGCCTGATCTCGCGGGACATCGAGTTCTCGCTATGCGGGAACAAGATGAGCGTGCCGCCCTGTGCCTCATCCTCGGCGATCTCGCCATTGGCACCCGGACCATCATCAGAAGCGAAGTCAAGAGTGATCTTGGTGTCCCCGATAGATGTTGAGGCAGCCACGTTGCCGTAGGCCATGTGCTGAGCCGTAATGGTCTGGGCCAAAAGGTCGGTGTTCAGCGTGCCACCGACCCCCCAGTGCTTGAACACGCTGCCGAGGTCGGTGATGAAGCGCCGACCCAAGGCGTGTCGCTGCACGGTATCACGAACGTACTGGGAAAGATTATAGTTCCCAGACAAGTCCCTGATGCCTGCAACATTCCCGATGATGGGAGTGGTTGGAAACTTAGGCATTGTACTTTTCTCCTTGTCCTCTTGGACGGTTAGGCGGCGACGTAGGTCAACTTGTTCAGGCACTCGTGGACCATCACGCCTTCCACGCGGACGGCACCGGCGCTCATCTCGGCGTATACCTGCGTCGTGTAGTTTTTGTCATCCCGCTCACTGATGCGGGCCGTGATGCCTTTGGGTTCGCCGAGGCAAATGCCGGGTTGCGCCCAGGCAAGGGTTCGGTGACTCGTCTCGGTGACGACATCGTGCAGCAACCGGTTGGTCCAGAAGAACGAGAAGCCGGCGTAGGTCTCAACCTTGCCCGCCTGCAATGCGCGAACCGTGTTGTAGTCAGCGCTGCCTATCTGGGTGAGGGCCAGCATGTAGGAAATACATGCAGGAGCCACGGCCCAGTGCTTTGGCAGGTCGGCATCGACATCGGCCCGGTTGAACAGATCCACCATCACGAGAATCTTTTCCAGGGTCATGCCTGCGATGGTAGCCACGGCCGGCAAGGTGCCGACAAGGGCTTCGTCGCCGTCGCCGTCGATGCCGATGGATTCCTGGTACAGGTCAATCGAACCCGCTCCAGTTACGCCCGTCGAGGCCGCCTCGGTCGCGGCGGTGATAAGCAGGTCGTCCAATTGGCGGCCCAGGGCGTTCGACTGTGCGACGGCATAATCGTTCGTCGGGTCGATGAGCATCTTGATCTCGTCCTGCTTGTCGAGCAGGGTGGCGGTGTTGTAATCGGCGGGGGTGAGCATCCGGCGGGTGTGCTCGATCTCGTTCAGCGGCGTGTCGCCGTGACGAGAGGTGATTTGCTGTACTGTGGCCAAGCCAAGCCGCTCAACGTAGGCATTCTTGGCGTTGGAAACGTCCTTCAGTTTCACGCGATTTCGGAACTTCGACCCTTTCTGTTGGGCGAGGTTCCAAATGAGGGCCTCATACTGTTCGGTGAAAGCAACGGTAACAGTGGAATCAGGCATACTATGGCCTCCTCAGTTAGAGAAACAAAACCATGTCGTTACTACGGTTCGACGCGGGTGTCTCTAACTGAAGAGGCCGTCATCTTCGCTTAACGCCCGATTGGCGGTTGGTCCCGATCTCTCGGGAGTGTCAACGTCCCTGCCGTGCTTCCACGGGCTCGGGATGTGCCTGCTTGTACAACTCTGTGGTTTCTTCGGTAATCCGGCGGTGCTTGGCCGGATCGGCGTCCTTCAACTTTCCGCTCAGATACCCTTCGGTGGCCCGCAATTCCTCGGCCTGCGCAATCGCTTCTTTCGGCGATTTCTTGTCCGAGGCGATGTCCGTAACGATCTTCGCCTCGATGAAGTGGTTGCCGAGCTTGGCTATGAACGCAGCGGCGACGGCGTGGTTGCCGAGCAAGGCCAGAAGTGCTTCTTGCTCATCGGGGCCGTCAGTGTTCTCGGCAATCATGCGGTTGACGATGTGCTTGCGCTCTTCATACGCCATGCCCCATCGCTTGCGCAAGAAGTTCTCGGCATCGTTGCGGTCGGCTTCCTGTGAGGCCTCCTGTTCGGCGCGCTCGTCAACCGCCAACTTCTGTAGAAAGGCCCACAAAGGTTCGGTGTTCCTCTGGCTCAGACCGGCTTTGTGAAACACCGTCCGCATCGCAACCAACACCTCGGGCTTGAAGTGGTCTTTAAGTTCGTCAGGCACATCAAACCGATACTCGTCGGCCGTCTTGGGCCGCCCGATGAGGCTGTCGAACTCGGCCCACTCCTCATCGGTGGCTTTCTCGCCGGGTAACGCTACCCTGTCCTTGCCGACCTGGGCCTTGGCGTGGACGAAGCCTTTGGCCAAGTCGTGAAACGAGTTGATCGTTTTCAGGCTTGCGTCTTCGCGCAACTCCTCCGGCAAGATTCCCTGCCAACCCTCGGCAAGCGTCCCGTCGTCCTTAATGATTTCAGGGGCAGTGAGTGTCGATCCCGATTCATCAGGACCGGTCCCTGCGTTTCCTTGGTCATCCGACATCTTGTTTCTCCTTTGTTATTTCTTGCTCTTGTGCGTTCCCTTGATCCGCCTCGACTTCTGGGAGGCGTAAAACACGCTCGTTCCCTTCTTCTTGCCGTAGTGCTCCCTCATGACCCGCTTGATCTTCCTGCCCTTCTTGGTCAACGGCATTTTCAACCTCCTTGCTACAGTTCGGGGTCGTCGCTCACCGTCCTGACTTCCTCTACCGCGTTCGGGTTCGCGTCAATCTTTCCCCGGATGTAACGAATCACGCTTACAACCCCCTCGTTGTACGCTGTCATGTGCGTACTCTCCGCAACGAAGCTGCCGCTGCTCTCACCGCAAAACTTTGCCAGGTCCACGAGTACCCGTAACCCCTGCTCGGTGCCAAAGGCCACCTTGTAGTCTACGATACGCTGCTTTTTCGCCTCGTCCTCAGTCATTCTGCCGCAGCCCCCATGAGTTCAGCCGACGGACTGCCCTCTTCCGGGGCGCCCGAGGCGTCCTTGTACGTCTTGCCCGCAACCTGTGCGGCCTGCATGGCTTCCTGGGCCTCCTTCTCGGCCCGCCGAGCCTGCCGCTTGGCGGCGACTTCCTCCTCGGTGGCCAGGTCGTCAGTATGGGCACCGTAGGCACGGGCCATGCGGCGGAAGCCACGGTCTGAGGCCAGGTTGTCCGCCACCTCGGGGAACGCCTCTGCCATGCCGGCGGCAAGGTCCGCGAGGCGAAGAAACCCGTTGGCCTGCTCGTCCTGCAAGGCCAACGACATTGGGCCGATATGCTCTATCCCGAAATCCTGCCCCTGCAACTCGGGCGGCGGGTAAGGGATGACGCCGTTACGGATCAAAAGCAGTACGCTTCGTTTGAGGGAGGGGTCAAGCAATTCACGCTGCACGCGCGATGCCGGAACTCCCATTCGCCGGAATCCCTCTCGCATCCGCTCGACAATCTCCATGGTCGTTCGGTGAGTACCCGTACCGAGTTCTTTGAACATCGCCCAGACATCGGCGTAAAAAGCCCGATGAATGATTGCGTGCTGCTGTTCGATTGCCTTTTCGTTGATGACGAAATTGCCGAGCAATGCACCGTCAAGGGCCTTGATGGCATCCACCGTCCCGACGACATTGAGGGCATCGGGGAAAGTGCGAACCTTCCCCTCGTGGCCCTGCAAGACCTGATATGGCGGACGAACATGCTTGTTGGCGCAGTCGATCAAATCCTTCTTCATCTGCTGGAGCATCTTCACATCCGACAGAACCTCGGTGCCCTGCCCGCGCCCCCATTTCTCGCCACTGGACTTCATCCAGCGGGCCACGGCGAACGGGAACTCGTCAAAGCCGCTTTCCTCGACTACCCCCTGTTCCTTGACATCGACGATGATGGACTCCCACGGCATGTTCCTGTTGTCCCGCAACCGTGGGTCACGGTCGCTTCGCGGCCGAACGATGTGGACAAACTCGAAAGACTCGTTCCGGCGCTCGGGATCATTTACGGCCACTGCGACATCGCTGGTCGTGCCCAGGCGCGTCCCGAATTGCTGCTTGGCCTGTCGGGCCGTCAGCGGGAAGGTGAGAATGACCGTATCGACGTTGCCACCGGAATCCTCAAGAATCTGGTAGAACGAGATGTCGTAATCCTTGAAGTTCAGGATGCCGCGCCGCATGTCGAACTCCGAGAATAGGTTGCCGGTGCCGAACACCACCAGCGAGCGCGCAGTCTCGTTGAATTGCAGAAGGAAATTGCTCTCGAAGATCGAGCGGTGGGCAATCTCGGTGGCCATCGAGAGGTAACTGATTACCGAGTCCATTCGCTCCAGGGCCGGGTCGTGGGGCACCAGCATGAAGAACTTCTGGCCGGTAGGGATGAGCGCCGCCGACAGACCCGAGGCCATGTCCTGAGAGTCCAGCTTGGCCGTCGAATCATAGACCTTGCGGGTCTTGTCGTATCCGGGCGTAGTTTTGGTGGTGATCTGGTTCTCGCGAGGGAACATCAGGTCGGCCGTCTGCTGCCAGAGCCAGCGGAAAGTGGCTTGGTCAGCACGTTCCCGGTTGCGGAGCTCGATGATTTCGTCGGCGAGTTCACTCATGTACGAGATGTTCCTGTCCTTGGCTGGCGGCCAAATGAAATGCCTTCTCACGAGAACGACTAGCTGCCACGGTTACCCACCTATCGTGGCATTTCTTCTGGACTTGGAAGATTTTGCCGTGCTTCTTTATCCTGTATGCCATGTCCTCACCTTCCTCCGAGAAGGTATTTCTTGTCGCTGGCCGTGGGTTCCAGGGCGCCGGTGATGACCGTGGCCCGAAAACCCCTTTTGCGTCTGGCCTGCAATGTGACCGCTTCGGCGGCCGACCCCACGTCTTTGCGGATCGGGGGCGGGGGAAGCGGTGGCGGAGCCGGAGGCAGTGCGGGTGGTCGCAACGGAGGCATAGGCGGTGGCGTTGGTCGTCGTGGCGACGAAAACAACCCGGCCATGTTTTGGCTCCTTAATCGTGACCGAAGCATTCGACATAACGACGGCGGTAAGCCGGGCTGGGGGCGGGTCGAAAATGTGAACCCTTACCGGCCACCCCTTTTTCCGAGCCGGTGAGCGTGCGGCCATTCGAGTCACAAACGCCGCGACGGTATCCGTCCACGATCTTTCCCTTCACATCCTCGGCGTGTGCTCTCTGGCCCTTCGTCATACGGCCCCGATTCTGGGCATACGGCGGTCCTGCAACAGAGTATCCGCCTGCTGTATTTAATGCACCAAGGGCTACGAGGTCAAGGGGAAAATGTATATTGTGGGGAAAAAAGAAACGCCCCGGCACCCGAAAGGGATGAGAACACCGGGACGTAGTACTGGGCCGGCGGATGACGGTGGCTTTCCATACCGGCCTCGAAACCCCGTTATGCCCTATTCGGCGGCGGGGGCGCGGGTGGCCTTGGCCAAATGACAATCGGGGTCCGCCCCGGATTATCAACAATTGCGCAAAGCGCCGCCGCCATATGCTTCGCCTGAGCCAAGTCAAGATGTATCGACACGGGTTCGCCATCGCCCTTGTCGTTCATCCAGACACAGTTGTCCGCTCGCTCTACACTAATCTCTCTCATCATCCTTCCTCCTCAAATCACTCGGTTTCTTCCCACCAATAGTGTACTGCCGGGCCGGTAGGCCCCACAACCTTCAGGTCGCCTACACAAAATTCAACCTCGTTGCCGTCGCCGTCCGTGTACGAATATAATGCCCCGTCCCTTTTGCCTTCGTAGGGGGGATCAGGAAGCACGGCACACGTCGTTACCATGATGGTAAAACCCGGTCCCAGCCTCTCGGCCAACTCAGCGGCTCTTTCGTGTCCCTTCTCCACCAAGGCACGAATCCTATCCTTTCCCACCATCGCCTGCCCTCCTCAAATCACATCGTACTCGCTGATAACCGTAGTGGCCTGGTTGCCTGTACCGCCCACGCGGGCGATCTTCCCCCCGCTGGCCGCCAGCAGGAAGTAGTTCAGCGTGTGGCGGAAATGGTCCTCCCCTCCGACCTTGCGGTATCGGTAGATGGCCGTACCGCTCCGCTTGTTGGTTTCCAGCACCTTGGCCGTGTGGCAGCACTCGGCGGCGAACTGATCCACCATCGGGCACTTGCGCGGTAGCACGATCCGCTTGTCGGCGATGACCTTGTGCGAGCGGTCGCACAGTTCTGTCCGGTCCACAATCACGATGCCCGTCTGGTCATTGTATGCTACGCCCTGGGCCCTGCTTTCGGAATACTGGCACAGGAAAACCCTGTACGGTTCGGCTTTCTGGAAGTCGCGCACCGTGTTGGATTCGGGGAGAATGTCGAGGACGGCGCTCTTGACATTGAACTTTCGGGCAAGATCGTGGATGTCACTCCACTTCGACAGACAGATGATCTTGACCAGTTCATAGCGGTCCGCGCCCGTGCGAGTGCCGATAAGGACTCGATTGATCTTACCCACATCCACGCCCATTGCACACTGGCCAGGGTGAATGCCGCGCATCGGTTCCGTGCCGCAGCACTCCAGCACCACACCCTCGGACAGTTTGTCCTCGGCGGCGACGTAGGGCAAACCCAACCGGAGGCGCATCACGTCGCCCAGGTTGCCTTGCGGGGGATCGTTGTAGGCGTCCAGAATGTCGGCGGGGTCGTTGTGTAGCGACGAAAGCTGGCCCAACTGCCAACCCTCTATGGGGTTGCGGCATTGACGATTCTCTGGCTTTTTCGGCACCCACTCGGTCTTGTACGCTCGGCCGATGCCGACTTCCCGGCCGCACTTCTTGCAGGCGATGTACCCTGTGCCGTCCTCGCGCGTTTTTACGCAATCGGGGAAACTCTCTTCGGCGGAGGTCCACTCGTTGCAAGCCTCGCAACGGCGGTGCAGATACCGCTGGTCGGAAAGCTGGAATATCTTGTCGATGCCCAAGTCGGGTATGGTGGGGTTCGAGATGTAGACCGATTGCTGGAGCGGACTGGCCCCCATCCGGCCCTCGGCCTTGGCGATCACCAACTCATCCATCAGGTCGAGTTCGTCGAACACGCATTTGTCCACGGGGATACTGCGGAGCTTGCTCGCCTCTCTCTCTTCGCCCACCAGGCCAATACCCTGGGTGAGCCTGGCCCCCCGAAGGTACAGGAAGGCGCTGCGGACCTTCTTCAGGCCCGCTGTATCGGTGTCCTTGACAAAGCGACCGATGTACATCGGATTGGCCTTGATGAGTGGATTGAACCGACTCTTGGAGAAGTCGCCCACGTCGTCTGCCGTGGGGAACAGGTAGAGAACCCCCAGCTTGCAACGCTTGTGTATCATGGCGTGGAGCGACGACAAAACCTCGATCTCGGTGAATCCAAGCTGGGTACCCTTCATGTAGCACTTGCGCTTGGCCTGCGAGTCCATGGGTTCCTGCTGGTAATGGCGGTCCTCAAGGGAGAAGATGCCCGCCTGGAGCCTCACCTGGCGAATCTGCGCCCAGTACGAGGGGCTGATGTCCGCGATGTTCACCGGCGACAGTTCGGTGGATTCGGTCATTGCTGGCCC
>SDBT01005134.1_pt1 | contig 22078 bp, 24 predicted proteins | sample 2277101 | NCBI WGS metagenome assembly SDBT01 (sample SAMN10404973, study PRJNA504765) | marine sediment metagenome | isolation source: marine sediment core GS10_PC15, 103 cmbsf | place: Arctic Ocean: Southern Knipovich Ridge | collected 2010 | reverse complement strand
TCGCGCTGTACTCGCTTGAAGCGGAGCTGAAGCTCGTAGGCGGGGATTCATTCCCGTTCCACTACCTGGACCGTCCGAGTTCGCCAAAAGCCTGCTAAATACCGACGCACTGGCTAACTTCATATGGTGGTGCAGTAGGGGAAGACCGGGTTGGGCTCTACCTATATGGGATAGTTGGAGAGCAAATGGTCTGGTTGAGGAAAATGAGTGCGTTGGAGGTAAAGATCCTTACGGGAATCAGTTCAGGACACTTGATGTTCCATATATTGAACAAGAGATTCTGAAAGATCTTTTTGTTGTTGGTGCAAATGATCAACCACTCACAAGATACGCAGTCTTGTTTCACAAATACAATCTGCGATCATCTCTTCAAGAGATGGATTATTTCGTTGATGGTATAAACAAAACTCTGAATTCAATCTCTCAGGAGAGAAAACTAACTCAAGTGCTACAAGTTGATGACCGCAGGAGCATTTATAGAGTCGATCTCGAAGCGTTCGGTCTTGATGCAGAGGATTGGGATAAAATTGAGAGACAGGAATTTTTTAATTTTGAATCCAATACTGTGAGAGGCCGTCAAATAAAGGATTTAACAGGCGCTAGGCTTCCATGGCTACATGCCGATAATCTTATTTTCACGACTCTAGGTGGCAATACATGCATCGATGGGTCCACTAGCACGACAGATCGATGTGATAAGAATCTTAGAGGTGCATTCTTGTATTATGACCTCCTAGATTTCCCAATCGGAAAAAACCGAGTTGACAGCAGATTCTCAGATTTGGTGAATTTGCAAATTGCATATACCGGATTGAACTTCCAAAGAGAGGTTGATAATTTCGATGTGACATTCATGGGTTTCTTCGGGAGTTCGATCTCTCTAAATAAAAATAGATTACTAGTTCGAAGTGAAATTGATGATGGGACTTTCTGGACTTCATTTGACACTAATGGAAATGCTATAGACGAGCAGAATTTATTCGAGTTCCCTCTACTAGTTGAGACTCAAGGTGAGGCCATTTTTGAATTCCAGGCTTCTGAAAGTATCTTCTCTTTACCCAATGGAACCCATGCTTTTTTTCTCAGCGATGCCTTGGGAACCGCTCAGGATTTTGCTCCTCTGGACACGGTATTTGATAATCAGGAACCGGGATTCGACCCTACAATAAGAGCAGCCTTCTCATGCTTCCGTTGCCATGCAGACGGATTACTACCAGCTAGTGATCAAGTTAGAGATTCAATTGTTGGTGTTCCTAGTGATCTAATTCGGGAAGACATTGAATTGGTCGAAGCGCACTATAAGGTTGTTGGGAATCAGTTGTTCACTACTGACAATCAAGATCTGAGAGAGGCACTTAATTTCCTCAAAAACGAGCCTGGTCAACCTGATTCAGTCAACTATACGGCTGATCGGATGAGGAAAGATTACAACCTTGCTGAAGTCGCTGCTCATACAGGCTTGACTCCTGCTGAATTTTTGAGAAGAATGAACTCGTCAGTGGTTGTTAGAAATCAGATCAGTCAACTAGCAACTGGTGGGAAAGTTTCATTTCAGCAGCTAGTAAATACATATCCTGATATAATCGTAGACTTTAGATTAGACCAAGATCCAATTGACCAGTAAAAAGCATGAGGGGTGTCAAATGTTGAGGTTTATTTTTTGTGGTTTACTGCTGATAGGTTGTGGGCATGGTGATAAAGAAACTGTTTACGGTGATTCTCCCGATCCCAAGGCAGACGGGGATCTTCAGGCAAAATTCGAGAAAATTCGAGGAATAGTAAAGGCCAGTTGTTTAACTTCTGGTTGTCATGCCGATGGTAAAATCGTAGATTTGAGAACAGCAGAAAAATTCAAAAGCTCGAACTCAAAGGCCAGAGTGGGTAACGGCTCAATGCCACCACCTCAATCTGGACCCGGTAAAGCGTTCAGTGCCAAGGATAAAGCTGCAATTAATTCATTTTACAACAACTAGGAGGTTTCGATGTCAGGACACAATTGGGTTAAGACCGGAAATATGGATGGTACGGCCGCACTCATTACCATCACTACAGGTTACAAGCCTCGACGAGTGGAAGTTTTTAATGCAGCTGGACTTGCCAAGGCTATCAAGACAGACACGATGGCTGGTGATAGTGCCATTAAGACTATCACTGATGGTACTATGACCTTTGCTGCTGCAACTATCACTATCATATCGAATGGTTTCACTATCGGAACTGATGGTGATCTGAACGTTGCTGGTGAAGCTCTGCATTGGATTGCACAAACAGCAGAAAACGAATAAAAGCATTCGGAGACTCGCATAAAGATTTTGATGATCTTTGTTATTTTTATCAGCGGTTGTGTCTCCGTTGATAAAAATCATTGGGCCTGGTGCCTAACTGAATGCGAGTCTCAGGATGGTCTTGTTTCAGCAGGTTTTACCCTTCTCTTTGAAGTCTGTTGTGAGTGTGAAGATGGGTCTTTGATAGAGCACGACCGGGTTTCCTTCGACCATTATCCCCAAGAAATATATGAAATATATCGTGATGATGAAAATTATGAGTTTCAATAATTTGACTTATTGAGATATTTTTGAGATAAATCCTCGATTGTGATTAATTTGTCAAATAGAAGGTAAGTCTCTATGCCTATTAAGAAAAAATCTAAAAAAACTCAGAAAATGACTGTTAAAAAAAAGAAAGTAACTGTCAGAAAAAAGAAAGTAACTGCTAAAAAAGATAGGATACGGAGACGAACTCCTAAGAAGTTAATAATTAAGATGTATGGCTCTGATACCAGGGACCTATTTATTAAAAAAATACATTGGTTGAAAAAAAAGAACATGGGCTACAAAGATATTGTAGTTGTTTTGAACAATCTTGGATTTCGCAACCGCAAGAACCTTGAAATAAACCGACAATTTATTTCGAATCTCCTTCACCGACATGTTAAATGATCTGATTTGAAATAAATATATGTAGGTAATTCATGAGCTTAACGTTCTTTTCTCAAGTGTTCTCGAAAGATACCGATAGAGTGGATACTCCTGGGCTTGTCAGGATGAGTATCTCTCATGTGTATAGGGAAGGGAACCGTATGGAATTGTTCAAATTCAATCCTAGGAGAACAGCTGTTTATTACCGGATATCAACTAAGGATAAGGGTAAAAAGAAAAAGGATAAATCATCGTTTCTTCCACCCAGAGGTCAGACGATAATAAGTCAAAAGCTTGAAGTTGAGAAATACATCAGGGATGTGATGAAAATAGACCCAGCGAAATGCAAAATATTTATTGATGAACTATCAGGTAAGGAAAATGTTGATCGGCCAGGATATAACGAGATGATGAAACAGGTATATCTCCGTAAGTTTGATAATATCGTCGTTTTTAAACTTGACCGTTTTTCTCGTCATGCAGCTACAGCAATACACGAGATTACGGGCTTAGAGAAATTTAATTGTTGTTTCATTTCTACTTCTCAACCAGCATTACAGTTGGGGAGTGATAATATAATGAGACATATAATGCTTGCTTGTTTGACTACGTTTGCTGAGTTAGAGCGTGAGAATATCGTCGATAGAGTTAAAGCAGGGATGGCAGCTGCAAAAGATAGAGGAGTGAAATTTGGTAGACCATCCAGCCTAACCGAAAAACTTAAACCTGAAATTTTACACCTTAAATTTCAAAAAGGTTATTCAATACGAGAAATTGAAACACTGTTGAAGGTTTCAAGAGCATCTATTGCGCGATTTATTAAACCATACGAAAATAAACTCGACTATGAGATGATAATCGTCATCAGAGATCTTAAAGCAAGCACCGCAGAGCAAACCGCTATTGGTAAATAACCCTACCATCCATTATCCTCGACTGCTTGGGCAAGTCCCATCTCCAATCCATTGACTTGCCTTTCGGTCATCTTCAATCCTAATTCCTCCGAAATGGCATGCTCTAGTTCATGAAAAAAGGTCCAGAATGATGTGGCTTTATCGAGCCCATTCTTGATCGTGATGATCTTTTCAGTGTAGTCAGTCTCTCCAATCTGGCGATCACATTTAAACTCTCCAATCCATTCCACTTTATATCGAATCATCTCCCCTTCTTTGTTCTTGATATGGACCTCAGATGGGATTTCAAAATTTCTTATTGAAAAAATGACCAACCTCCATCATGCTGTCTTTAGAAATGTCCGCCTATAAAATCAAATACAATTTGAATCAGAGCTGCTTGAGGTCATAAATGGCAAAGAAGTCTCGTTTTAAATTAAAAAAAAGACTGAAACCACAAGCCTCGAAAGCGTTAGAACGGCTCAGGCTCAACGTAGGACAACCAACCGAAGAGTCTAAAGAAATCTCTGGTGTGGTCGAAGCAAGACGAGATTCCGAGGTCAAATCCAAAACAGCCGAAGTAACTTTAACTTCTGAGTTAGCGAAAACTAACCGTGGGACTGTCTCAGCCGAGTATGAGGATGAGAACGGTAACCCAATCAGTAAGAAACAATTAAAGTTACTACAAGAGATTGTATCATCCTTTTATGAGAATTTTGTAGTCTTGACAGCAGATCAAATCAAAGATCTCCAGGCCAAACTCCCTAAAATAATTAACAATAATGAAGTTAAAGTGGGCAGTAAAGCGGTATACCCACCTGTCCTCGATACCGAACGTAAAAAGGTTTCAAGGGGTAGGATAATTGAGAAAGCCCACAGGCTTCGGTACATCGAAAGTGAGACCACTCGCGGTCTTAAAATGCCTGAAGACATTGAAGATCTCATCAAAGATGGAAAGAAAACCAAAAAGTATCATGATTCCAAACGCGCAAAGATGGATCTTATACGAACTCTCGTGTCGCTCAACTACAACGACTATGAGATGTGTGAATATCTCTACATAGACACCAAGGAATTGAGCAAGCTCAAGAAGCAAGTCTACTTTGAGGAGCTTGCTGTCCATAGGCAGATGACCAATGAGGAGCTATTCGTCCAGTATAAGCTCCAACAGATGGAAGTTGTGAAGGATCTTGACGTGATAGTTGAGAGATTCAAGGGTTCGAAACAGCTGACAGCACTTGCCGCTGCTTTAAAAACCAAATCGGAGATCTACAATGAGATTATTAACAAGGGATATGAGTTTGGAGTCATAGAAAAGACACCAGATAAGTCTGCTCTCCTTGTTGGAAACCTCGACATCACCAATGCGAGCCTCAAAGATCTTAAAAAAGAGATGGCTAAGAACAATGATGAGATGAAAAAGATCGTTGAATCTGACAATTTCTTGTTAGAGGCCGGTGATGGCAGTTGAGGCACTGACAGATAGACAACTTCTCCACCGGATGAAGACAGAAGCCAATGAAACAGCCGAGAGAGCTGAGATTGGAACCCTTCTAAAAGACCAGCGCATGATCAGAAATGAGGTCATTAGGCGTGAAGTTGTCGAGAATGGTCGGATTGATATCTTAGCATTGGAAGTTCTCGGTTATTATCTTAAAGATTTCCATAAAAAGATTATGAAATTCCAATACGGGAGAAAGAAATCACTCACATTAGCTCCGAGGGACTCCGGCAAATGTGAATCAGTTTATATGAGAGTTCCTCTGGCAACTGGTGGGTATAAGAATCTCGGTGAAATTGAGCCTGGGGATCGGATATTCACATTGGCTGTTGGTCTTAAGATCAAAGAGACAGTTGTTTTAAATCGACTCGATACTGGCACCAAGCCTTGTTATATATTGAAAACAAGGACAGGTCGAGAAATCATTGGAACAGAAGATCACAGATATCTCCATTTTGATGGTTGGAGACAACTCAAGGAATTCAAAGTTGGTGATCGGATAGCTGTTCCTCGTGTCATTCCTTTTCGGGATATTAAAGACCTCATAACGATAGACGAAGCAAAATTTCTAGGTTACATGATCGCTGATGGTGATTGTTCAGGATGTAATTTCACCAAATATGATCCAGTTGTTAGGGAAGATTTTATAGATGTCTCCAATAAGTTAGGATTTGAGACTAATCTCAGCTCATCCGCTATTGGTCGAGTATTGGTTAAGCGTGGTGTTCGAGACTTTCTCCGAAAGTTTAATCTATATCAGGTCAACTCAACTGGTAAGTGGATTCCTCCTGAAGTATTCAAATCAACCAAAAAGGTAAAAGCCGCATTTCTTAATCGTTTGTTTTCGTGTGACGGCCACATGAGCAAGATGAATTTTGAGATCACCTTTGCCTCTAAAAGACTCATTCGGGACACTCAGAGTCTCCTCCTTCATTTTGGTATAATAAGCCGAGTCACATATAAACTGGCTACCTGTGGGGGAAAAGAATATGACGCATGGCGGCTGTTCATTACCGACTATGAGAACTTAAATCGACTCAGTGATAAGATTGGTCTATTCGCAAAACAGAAATATTTGGATGAGTGGTTGGATAAGGGTGATAATTTCACACCAAAGCCCATATCAGATACCATTCCAAACGACTATCAGAGATTGCTGAATAATACACCACATTGGCATCGGCAGAATTCAAACTTGAGGATCGATAATCAATATTCGATAAGTCGTAAAAAGATAAAGCGATTAGCTGTAGCCGATGACAATAGGGCTTTTCACCATCTAGCAGAATCAGATATATTCTGGGACAAAATTGAATCCATCACATTTGATGGGGATCATGAGACCTGTGATATCCAAGTTGCTGACAATGAAAACTTCATTTGTGAGGATTTCTTCACTCACAACTCTACGATCTGCAACTACACCAAGATCATTTTCGAGATTCTTCGTAATCCAAACGTCCGAATCGGGTTAATTTCCAATACTCAGAAGCAAGCAGAGGGGTTTCTTAAGGAGATCAAGAATCACCTTGAGGGGAATGACCGGCTGATTGAGATATTTGGGACTCAGGTCGGACCCAAATGGGATACGAAAGAAATTGTCGTCAAGGGTAAGACCTCCAAACATAAAGATTCCACCGTCTCATGTATCGGTGTTGGTTCTGCATTAATTGGTAAACACTTTGACATGATTATCATGGATGATGCTGTCACTGAGGAAGCCAGTAGAACGGAGCTACAGCGTGATAGACAGAGAGTGTGGTTCTACCAATCATTGGCACCTACAATGGAACCAGAGGCCGAATTACACGTCCTGGGGACAAGATATCATTACCTCGACCTTTATGGTCACTTCATCGGGCATACCGAAGTTGAAGGAGCTGGTGAGCTTAAAAACGATTACATACGAATAAAATCACTTGAGTTTAGAGTTGATAAAAATAAACCCATTTTAGACGATACTGGAATTCAAAAAGTTGATGATTCCGGTGAGCCTGTTTTTGAGCCCATACTTGATGACGATCATAATGAGATTCTTGTGAGTTATTATCCCGAGAAACACTCAGTAGAATTCCTCTTAAATCTGAAATCAAATATGGGTACTGTCATCTTCAACGCGCAGTACCAGAACGATACTGCCGCTATGAAGGGTGTGATATTCAAAAACCAATATTTCAGATATTACATCGATCGTCCTAGGAAATTGAAGATCTATCAGGGAGTTGACTTGGCGGTCGGTGAAAAGGACTCAGCGAATAAATTTGCTCATGTTACAATCGGAATCGATGACGAAAAGAACGTATACGTTTTGAATTATTATGAACGTAGGGGTATAAGACCGAAGAGACAAACCCAGATAATTGCCGATAGATTCCGAGATAATGATTGTTTGTGGGTTGGGATTGAGTCGAATGCTTATCAGGAAGCCAAAGCAATGGATGTCGTCGATTTTGATCCAACTGTCATGGTGAAGAAGGTTTATACCGATCTTGATAAGATCACGAAAGGCTGGAAAGTTGCAGCACTGTTTGAAGCAGGAAAAGTGTTCATTCAACTCTCGAACCATCGTAAATTCATGGATCACTTTCTCTTATTCACAGGTGAGCGTGGTGGTGATGATGATCTTTTTGATGCGTTCTTCAATTGCCTGAAGATTGCTTTTTGGTCCAATACCAAGAAAAACAGACGAAAGTTTGGAGTCATGTAGGATGAAGAAGAAGCGAAGAACGAGAAAGACTGAAACTGAGAATCAACGCTGCCTGCGAGCCATCGTAGTCTCTGGTGATAAAGCCCTTGAAAAGCAAAAATCGAATGCTCTTGATCCAGATCGTGAGCGTGAGTCGGAAGTCACTGATGCTCGGTTCATCCTTCCTCCATATGAGCCTGACGTTCTGGCATTGCTACCGGAGAATAGCTCCGAATTGGTCCAGTGTATTGAGGCTATGGAGATCAACATTGAGGGTTTCGGGCAACGCTTAGTTCTACGAGAAATATCTGATGAGGAACAAGCTAAAAATGAAGTAGCTATCAAGCGTGAGCGCACCGAGCTGAAAGGCTTTATCGACATCACAAACCCAGATGACAACCTGACATCAATCAGACGAAAGCTCAGAAAAGACATCGAGATACAGGGGAATGGGTATTGGGAAGTCCTCACTTCAACGGATGGTGCTCTATCAGGTCTGAATTATCTACGCGCTCGACACATGAGGATCACAAAACAAGATCGAGAACATACCGAAATCAAGATTCGATACCTCGATGAAGATCTCAACTGGGTCACAAAGACATTTTTCAAGAGATTTCGAAGGTTCGTTCAGAGAGTTGGCTCGAATACTATATTCTTCAAGGAATGGGATGATCCTAGAGTCATCAATAAGACAGATGGTCATGTCATAGAGCGTCCGACACAGAAGGATATGAAGGATAACGCGGCTACTGGAGTGATGCATTTCAAAATTCAATCAGGCAGAACCTCTTACGGTCTACCAAGACTCATCGGAAACCTGTTCTCCATCTTCGGTTCCAGAGCATCTGATGTCATCAACTTCCAGACATTTAAAAATAACAATATCCCATCGATGGTTGTTACCGTCTCCAATGGAATGTTGACACAAGATACAATTGATCGCATTGAGGAATACGTCAACTCCCACATAAAACGATCCGACAATTGGTCTAAATTCCTGATTCTTGAGGGTGAGACCCAGGATGAAGAGTCTCAGAATGCTGGAGCAATGAAAATTGATCTGAAACCCTTGACCTCACAGCAACACACCGATCAGTTATTCCAAAATTATGATGCTAATAACAGTGAGAAGATAAGGCGTTCATTCCGACTTCCTAATATCTTTGTGGGTAAGACGGAGAACATAAACAGAGCTTGTTATTCTTCGGATACTGAGACTCTGACTGAGAACGGTTGGAAGCTCTATCCAGACATTTTAGAGGATGAAAGAATCGCCACATTCAATCCTGAGAACAATGCTCTGGAGTATCACCTACCAATAAGCAAACATGTTTATGATTATAACGGTGAGATGATTCGTTTTAGGAATCAAAATTGCGATATTCTTGTGACTCCAGATCATAAGATGTGGGTTTCAACCAAGGTTAAAAACGATTGGTCAAAAATTGATGCTCAAGATGTCACTGATATCTCACCACGCCTTAAATTCCGAAGTAGTCCTGATTTCTATCAGCCTGATGTTCAAGAGGTAGCAGTAAATTTGGTTGTTCCTGGTTATAAAAATCAGAAAGCCCAGAGAGATGATATTACGATTCCAATGGTCTTAGCTGCTGAACTGTTCGCTTGTTATGCTGCTGATGGATGTGCTTCACCGTCATTTTCAAATGGTAAAAAGGTGAGCAAGTGGGTGAGATTTTCTGCTAAGAAGCAGCGCAAAATAGATCAGTTTAGAGGATTGATTCAGTCACTCTCAAATTTGGGTTTCACATCCACAAAAGAATGGACTGATTCCGTTGGCATGACTCATAATTGTATTGTCGATGAGGGGTTGTGGTCGTTCCTGAAGATAAACTGTGGCGCAACAACGGCCACTAAAACTTTACCGGATACGATGATCCACCAATGTAAAGAGATTTCGAAAATATGTTTAGATGCGCTGAAGAATACTGATGGGACACAAGTTAGTCTCAACGCTTGGCACTATGCCACAGTATCACCAGAGTTAGCAGATCAGGTTCAGATCATCGCAGTCCAGTCAGGGCATAGGGCTAACTTGAATGTAAGTATCGATAGACGAGAAAATAGAAAACCTCTTTTCAGAGTCATGATAACTGAGGATAAACCAGTCCATCAGATAAATGACCATCAGATTGAACGTGAGTTGTATGATGGGAAGGTCTATTGCTACGAGGTGCCGAATCATCTTTTTGTGACTCGTAGGAATGGTAGAGTCGCAATTCAAGGCAATACCACAGAGGCATCGAGAAGACTGGCCGAAGAACAGGTATTTGGACCTGAACGAGAGGAAATGGATCGAAGAATAAACAGACTTCTTATGCACTTCGGTTTTAAATACCATGTCCTCAAATCAAATTCACCAAATGTGACTGATGATGCTGCTCTCACTAAGGTCATTTCTGGTGCTGAGAAGTCAGGTGCACTCACTCCCAACTTCACTCGGGAGATCATTGGTGACATTCTTAATAAAGAGATCCCACCCATCGAAAAGACTGATAAATTCGATCCTGATATCCCATTTAGCTTGACGATGGCTGAAGCAGTGAAGAAGAGGGATGGTATAGCTCCGAACCAGGGTCAGCTCGGTGATGGTGAGGAGAATGACAAACCAGATCCGAATCCGAATCCTTTAGATGACAATGATGATCAGAATAAGATCCTGAGTTTCTTCCAATATATGGAAAATCCAGCAATGGAGTTCGACAAAGAGTTAGGGATGAGCATCTTTGCTGATGAAGAGGATGATGGGGATGAGTTAGATGCCAGTTGAAGATATTGATAAATTCCTAGACGAATGCCTCTGTGCTGATGTTCATAAGGCGAAACTACCTGAGTGGGTTCGCGTTCAAGTGAGAGCTGAGAAAGTTCTCGCTGGTCGCATGATTGCAGGGTATAGAGCAGCAGCGACTAAGGCTGTCACGCGAGCTGCCAACATGGCTGGAAGGGGAGAACCTTTAGAGAAGATCCTCAAATCAGTCAAAGGCCAGATGAATAATCTCTTCACTGAGGATCAAGTAAAGAGATTCAGTAAGGACATCGTTCGATATTACAAATCTGATCGTCAGATTTCCGTCAATGATTTTCATATCAACGTTGTTGATGACATCGATGCAGTCACCCTCAAAGGTGCACTTATACGAAAACAAGATGATTCAGATCTCCCCATAGCATTCGATATTAAAGACACAGAGATCGTCAAGTTGATCCTGGCCCAGAATCTGATTGCAGCACAAAATTTCTACAAACAGGGCATCTCAGCTCATGTGGTGAGTGTTATCAGAGCAATCGTAAGAGACTCTGGACTCAGCCAAGCTGAACAGAAAAAAAGGATCACAAGTGAGATGTCTAAGGCCCTCGGTCTGAAAAAGGGTAAGATCGATTTAAAAAAGACTGTACCGCCCAAGTTTAAAGGGGATGCGAAGGATTACTATACAGGGCTTGCTCAAACAACGTTGACTCGTGCTCAGACGATGGGTAGGCTCAATCTCTTCTCGCAGGGAACTGTTAAAAAGTACACGATTCAAGCTATCATTGATACGAGGACATCGACGATCTGTTTACAGATGAATGGACGACAGTTCACCATCGAGCAAGGTGAGGAGCAGGTTCGGAAGGTCTTGACTGCGAAATCATCTGCGGAATTAAAGCAGGTCGCTGGTTGGAGAAAAGATCTTTCTGACTTTGGAGTCAAGAACCAAAACGATTTTAAGAGTGGTCCATCGTCTTTAAATATGAATAAAAGTTTGGCAGAAAACGGATTAAGTTTACCTCCGTACCATTTCAGATGCAGATCGACGATAAGGCCAGTTTAAGGGATTTTGAGAGATGTGGACTAGAGAAGAAGCAGTATCATACGCTAAAAAAGAACTCGATTCAAGGAATTGCCCGAGATCTGGTGGTATGTGGGTTGATGGTGATGGTTACATTCATTTTAGGACACATCGCAGTGCAAAATCCCGAAGATTCCATCGATACATCACAATAATTAGGACAGGTAATCAACTCACAGGACTAGAAGTTCATCATATGGATGAAGATAAACTCAATAATACAGATGAGAACCTAGAAATTCTAACATTCGAACAGCATCGAGCCAAGCATTCATCAAAGGCAGTTCGGGATGATGATAAGAGATTTCTCTGGAGAGAGACCAGAAAAGGGTCTGGGAATCCCAATTATGGTAATCATAATCGAAGAAAAAACAGAACACCAGTCGATAAAGACCAACTGAGAGATGCTATTAATAAGCATCGGAGACCATCATTGGTCCAGAGATGTATGAAAATTAGTGAGAAGATTTATACTAATCGCTGTAAGGAATATGGCTTTGAATATCGATGCCTTGATGATGGCCTCATCCCACAAATCCCTTGAGAGGTGTAAGCTATGGCCGCTAAGAAAAAGAAAAAGCTAAGACTGGTGAAGAAAAAAAGGACTGCTACTGTTCGGAAAACCATCGGCAATGGTGGAGCACACTGGCACTCTGTCTCTCAGAATCCTGATGTCACCGAGATGGATGGTGCTCACAGGCATCTGTTCATCATCGGTGGGCTTCCATTTTTCACTATGGTTGATGGTGTCCATACCCATCCTGTCAATGCTGCGGCTAGTCGAACGGGATCAGAGGATCAAAAGCACAAGCATATGATCAAGATTAGTGGAATCATTCACACAACGAGTGAAGCTGGTCCTCATCTGCATGAGCTTGGTGAGATATTTGATGGTCATGTCGAGACGACTCTCTCAGGTCTACACAGACACATGCTTTCGATCGATGGGATTGAATACCATTCTCTTCTTCCAGGTGATCTCCTTCAGTCTGATATTCGTAAACGGGTAGCTATAGAGATACAATCAGTCCACGTATCGAGCCTTCTCTTCCCTGACGTACAGGAAGCGGTCCAATTCATTGAGGATCGAGGGTTCGTTGGACGGGATGTCCAGAAGCTGGAAGATGGTTTTAGATTCAGGCAGCTATCGAGAGATCGCTTCCAAGAATCAACGCTTAAGGAACTTGAGCTATCCAATGGTGTCGTTGCTATTGTTGGGGTTTTAGATCCCGAGATGATGGACACTGAGAATCAGACACTAGATTCTCTGAAAGACATCAATCCAGCTGAAGAGATCATGAGAGAGGAGCAGGTTGCAGCTCTCTCAAGGTTGAAAGATGCCTATGCCGGCATGATCGTCGATATGAAATCTAAGGCTGAGAAGTTCGTTCCCATCCTCAACCAGTTCATAGATCTATCTGATGAGTTCGTTAAGAATGAACCCTTCCAAGTATTCCTAACTGAATTTATTGACTCCTTCAATGTCCTCCAGTCTGAGATTTCGAGGATTGATGGTCCCGATGGGTTGGAGATGTCAGCGCAGAAGAGGGTCAATTTAAACTTCGAGGATCACATTAGGGATCTCGAAACAGAGATCGAGAAGCTTTCGGATTTATTTTATGATTCCGAGGGTTATGCTAATTTTGGAAGACTCCTCAAAAAGAATCATTTCTTGTTTAAACAAATGATCTTGAACATTCCTTTGATCCGCTTAGAAGGTCATGGGACTCCGATTTCGAAGGTCTATAACGACTTCATAGACTTTGAAATTATCAAAACAGAAGAACTTGAGCACTTAAGCAAAAAAGAACTGATGAGCCTCACGATCAAAGAAATGGATCTGAGTAAGTTGAAAGACTCAGAGTCATTGAACCACACACTGTCTGTGTTTTTGAACAAACTCTCTGATGACTCCAAAAAGGTGGTCGTCGAATATGGATTGAGGACAGTTAAAGGTGCAATAGCTATTGACAAGCGCCGGTCTGATTTGGCAGATCTATGTTACAATCTTGACAAGGGCATACCTCTTCCGGCAAATTCGGTTGATAGTATTTTCACAAAGAGTACGATTCAGTTTCTATCAGACCGACAACAAATCATGGAAGAGACAGCAAGAATCTTGAAAGATGGTGGGGAATTCAACATTGAAGCACCATCCACTGATGGTAGAAATGCGTTTCTACCATGCAACAAGAGTCTCTGGAATGAAGAAGTGTTCAAATACTTCACTGATGGTGACAATGCTCTATTTGAAATGGTTGAAAGTTCCACGGAATTAAAGGAAGATAAAAGTTCGGCAATGGTCAAGATAAAAATGATTCGTTGTCCGAGACCCTGAGAAAATTAGATACTTATTACCGTTGAAAACTGACTGCTCGTAATGCTGTAAACGCTCTAATTTAGAATACGCTCGAAAATTTTATATTTGCGAATTTGTATTTTATGCATATTAGAGGTCCGTTCAATGCAGCCTTTCCAAAAGTACGCATTCCAAAAGACCAAGAACATTTTCAGCGATGTAGATGAATCGCTGGAGAAATGGATCAAGCCGACACTCGAAAGTGGTGCCGTTCTCCATGTTTGTCCTATGGTTGAGAATGGTGTCAAGGCAGCACTCCATAAAAAAGGATCAGATTACTATCTCCAGATAGAGAATGACGAAACTAACGTCATAAAAGAATATGAGCACTATTGCGAAGATTTCAAGTTCTATGACAAAGATTTTGTCATAGAGGGTTATGTTGAAGATAACGGCAACTTCGCAATGACCGATATTCTATTCCATGATGGTGAGGATCTTGTAGATAAGGGTCTATCCCATAGACTTGCAGTTCTTTCTAAATACTTTGATGATCTCCATGGTTATAGTTGCCATGTCGTCCACTCTCGTGAGATCCACACCTTCGAAGAATTCAAAAAGTTCACTGATGAAAAACATCAAGGATTCTATGCTGGGATAGATACATCTCTTTATACAGAAGGATGCCCGTCTAATCAGTGGTGTGCATTCGGAAAAGGTTTGGTCAAGGATGAACATACAGCTAAGTCAAAGATCCCAGCATTCAAGTTAGAGCATTGGCAGGAATGGGGATCAAGAATCAAAAAAGGTGTGATGGGTGAGTTTGAAGTCTTCAAAACTGGTGACTCTTATCAATTAAATATCCATCCCGTCAGACCAGTGAAAGCATATTTCACGACGAGTATCTCTTTTGAAGATGTTGACAAATCAATAGAATTGAGGCGACAATTTAAAAAGGGCAATCAGTTTCTTGTGGGATTCAATAAGTACAGTTCACCCAACCCTTGTGATGCTCTCATCGATAGTGGGACATTCACAATACTGAAATCGACAGACCAGTCTACAGTAATTGACTTTGACGGTTTAGGTGTGTTTAAGGGCATATTTCATGTTGATGGGTCCTCAAAACATAATTTCCCCGATTCTTCAGAGATACCAACAGATCTCGTCTACCAGCTTTCATTTTCAGAAGCAAATATTGATGTTGATAAAAGATTTGGCGAACTCAAATGGTTTGGTGGATCTGAAACACTTCTCAATAAGTGCATGGTTCCAATTGCAAAACAAGATGAATCGGAAGAGGAACGTTTTGTATTTGGAGAGGTCCTGGTACCTGAAGAAATCGATGCTCATGGTGACATCTACAGCATCAAAGAAGTTCGATTTGCAGCTCACTTCTTCATGGAGAAGTTTGGGAATACAGGTCTTATGCACGAGCAATTCATCAATGACCAAGCGGTCATCATTGAGACGTTTGTAGCTCCGGTCAAGATGACAATTGAAGGTCGAAAAATTAAAAAAGGTACATGGTTAATTGGAATGAGAATATTAAGTGAAAAACTATTCAATGATGTGAAAGCTGGACGCTTAACCGGATTCTCTATTGGTGGGATCGCTACTGTGCAGGAGTTACGAAAGCTCATGGGTGAATATGGTTACGATAACGTGGCTGCTGCATAGAGGAGATATGTTCGATGGCACATGCCAAAAGACGATTGACGAATATTAGAGTGAAAGAAGTTTCTTTGGTTGATGAAGCTGCAAATCTAAGACGATTTATTGTCGTCAAACGGAAGGGAGGTGATGGGATGGGAAAAAAGAATGCCGAACTGCTGAACGGCGAGAATACAGAAGTCCAAAAGTTGTCTGCTGATGTGAAAGAAACCCTTGTCAATCGAGGTAATGAGGTCATCACAAAGATGAAATCAATCCTTGAGGACGTGGACAAGATCGAAGTCACAAAAGATGCAAAGGATGAGGTTCCTGGGTCTCTGATTGAGAAGTTTGAGGAAATAGCAAAAGCACTTCCTCAATTCATGTCAGATGATGAAGATTTCGGAATTGTTAAGGCGGTCGAGGAAATCAAAAAGGCAGGTAAGAAGATCTCCGCTAACAGGCTGGAGAAAATCAAAGATGCGTTTTCAATTCTTTCGGGTCTTCTCGAAGAGTTTCAAGGCGATAATAGTGGGGGTAGTGCGACTCAAAAGAATACCTCTAATACAACAACAGGTCATGATGGAGGTAACAACATGGCTGCGAGTAAGGACACTGAGACTGTGAAAAGGTCTCCAGAGGTTGCCTTCACAATTGCAGAGGCAGACGTTATCAAGGCTCGTGAGGCTCTTGAAGTAGCAGAAGGATCAGCTGATGCTCCTGCTATCACAAAAGCAAAAGAGTCTATAACGAAAGCTGAAGGTGATCTGAAGGTCGCTAAAGAGGCTAAAGATGAAGCAGAAAAAGCTGCTGAAATTGCGAAAGCCAAAGAAGATGCTGAAAAAGCAAATGCTGCTTTAGCTAAAGCAAAAGGTGAGGATAAGCCTTCAGGTGACAATGCTGAGATTCTTAAGCAGATCCTTGAGGGACAAAAAGTCGCTAAAGAGAAGCTGGATTCAGTGACAGCTGAGAATGCTGAACTCAAGAAAAAGCTCGAAGAAGTTTCTAAAACAACCAAACCATCCAATTCTTCTACAGACGATGGTGGGGATGATGCAGAGACTGAGAAGAATAAATCTTCTGAAAAAATCGAGAAGGGTAAAGCCGGTAGAGATTTCTGGGGAAGAACATTTGGGTAGGTAGATGGTCCCTTACCAACTGCTAAATAATTTCTGTAAATGGAGGTTTTTGAAATGACTAACAAGGAATTGTTAATGCAAGCGGTTGAGATGATCGAGAAGGGGATCATTTCTACCAGCGATTTAGCATCAGGCGGCAAGCTTAATGCGGATCAATCAAATCGTATGATTGATTTTATTTTCGATGAAAGTAAATTGACCGGAATGGTCCGTTTAATTCGTATGCGAGCAGAACAGACAGATATCGATAAGATCGGTGTCGGATCTCGCGTGGCCGTCCCTAAGACCGAAGGCGTGGACCCAGGAGTTCGTCGTGGTGTCACCACTTCTAAAGTTGTTCTAAACAAGAAAGGGATTATGGTCCCCTTCGAATTAACAACTGAATTCCTTGAGGACGCTATAGAAACAGGATCTACTTTAGAGGACCACGTTGCGAGTATGATGGGACGCCAATTCGCCAATGATCTCGAAGGGTTATACATCGCTGGTGATACTCTTGGACCAGCAGTTCCTGAAGAAGATATCATCGATGGTGGGTCTTCAGATCAGGTTGTTGATTCTCTCCAAGGTCTCATGGATGGTTGGGTTAAGCTGTCTGGTTCTGGAAATATTCTTGATGCTGACTCCGCAGGTATTAGCTCTAATATTTTCTCTCGCGCTAAAAAAGCATTACCGACTAAGTTTCGTCGTCGTCTGAATCTGATGCGTTTCTTCCTTCCAATGGATACTGAAGAGACTTATAGAAACGTTTTGGCGAGTCGTGGTACTGCGCTTGGTGACAACGCAATCCAGAATGAAGTTGGCGTTCGCGCCATGGGTGTTCAATTAGAGTCCCTTGCTCTTATGGAACCAAATCCACTTAAGGTTCAACATGTGACCTTAACTGACACCACTCCTGTTCAGCTCAATGGTGACAAAAACATCACTGATGCAATTGCTCACCTTCAAACATTGAGCAATACACCAACAGTTCCGATCGCTGATCCTGGTGACATCGAGTTCGATCTCGCATTGGGAACGGTTGTTCGTTCGGGTGGTTCAAGTCTGACAAACCCAGTTGATGTGAAAATCACGTATCGTGCTCAAACTGAGATGCTTCTTTGTGAAGGTCGAAACCTACTCCTCGGAATTGGTAGAGACATCACTATAAAAAGGGATGAGGATATTTTCCGTGACGTGAGGCAATGGGCTCTTACAGTTCGGGTTGCCGTTGAAATCGAAGAAGATACGGCTGTTGTTTTGGTCAAGAACATCGCAATAGAGTAACGATTTGTTGCTTGTTTTTGAGATTCTATTTTTATGAACCATTGCCATATTTGGCGACTTAAGGAGAAGTACAAATGGCTAAGGTTACGCAAGTGGTACTAGTTAAATCAAAAACATTTCAGGATAGTCGTAGGAAGTTCAAACAGAATGTTCCTGTGACTCTCCATGAAAAATCGGATATTGAGAGATACCGTCTTAATGGAATGTTTGCTGTGAGAGTGATCGAAGATCAGCGAGATGTTGAAAGTTCTCAACCTCAAAAAGTGAGTTCAACTGACCCGTACTCAGCCACAGTATCTGAATCGACTACACGGCTACCACAGCGAAAAAAGAAATCTGTTAAGAAATTAACACCAAAATCAAAGGAGTAGCCCAATGAAGCGTGTCAAGTACACAGGAAATGTGCCTGAATACATTGACGGCTTTCCCAAGGATTGTGAAAGATCCTGCAAAGGCTCGTTGCACCTTTTACCTAATGCGCTGAAAGATATTTCTGACGATGAGTACGATTACATCAAGAAGACTTATCCAAAAATGCGCTTGATGGTGCTTCCTAAGGAGAAGCCAGCCATTAAAAGGGTGAAGCAGACTGAAGCTCAAAAGTTTCACAGTTCTTCGAAGGCAGGAGAGTCAAAATCAACAAAAAAAGCGTTGATTAAGAAGGCCAAGAAAATCTGAAACCGTAAAACCTTATTTGGCATCATTAGGCACAAAAGGGATTACATTGATAAAAGTGAATCTGAAAAATGGACGAACGCTTTCATACGATCTCACTGAGAAAGACCAGTCTGATCGGTGGAAAGATGATTCGTCAAAAGTTGATTTCCAGTCTGAGATAACAGCGATTGGAATCATTTTCAATTCACAATGGTTTGCGTTGCCTATCCCAAAGAAGTTTAGGCAGTTGCATTTCGGAGCTAGCCTAGTTGAGTCTAAGAAGAAGGATTCACCTAGATATACTGGTGAGCGAATTCAGTGTTTCGCAGATGATATTCTGATATCGGTTCAGGTTTATTGGGGTCATAAGCCTAAGATGAGCCGGATCGATGTCGTAAGGGTTGGACGACGAAGGTTTAATCCAGAATTGAAGATGGGGTGAGAGATGGCAATAGTAACAGAGACAACATCTGATTTTGCGAGTTTCAGTGGAGTCCCTACTGATGATGTGATTTATGACACGCTTTTATTTGGCTTCAAATCTATAGCTGTCAAAATAATTGTGACCGCTGGAACGCTTCATGTTTCGGTGAATAAATCTGATGTGAATCAGCATATGACTCTACCAGTAGGTCAATATGATTTTCATGGTCTCGCTATCAATAAACTCCATATCCGACAAACCGGAGCAACAGCACAAGTATTAGCGTGGACTGACTAATGGAATGGTGGTGCATTAAATGGTTACTATTGCAGAAGGAAGAAACCATTTTTATTTCTCGGTTGATATAAGCAACACCAAGTTCGCTTCTGTTGCCACATTTTTATGGAAAACATCTACCAATCACCTAATCATTGTGAATGATTCCAGAACCAACAATTTACTCTTCAGTTTTAATGGAGATGATCTTGATGGAGAGGTTTTCCCAAAGGATAAATCATTAACATTGAATTGGAAGATAGCATCTAGGATTTGGCTAAAGGCCAATGTGGATACCCCTGTCACTCCTGTTCGTATCTGGACATGGGTAGAGTAATGACGGGAATAGGGACCAACTCAAATTTAGGTCAAAACATACAATGGTTCTTGGAGAATAATTTAAAGTATGGCGTTACACCGATTGGAGTCAAAAATAATGTAAACTTAACATATACGTTGCCTGGACTTGATGTGGCATCTCCAGGTTCACTGAGAGTGATATTAAGCTGTCTAAGACTATCGCCTGATAGTTATATTCTTTCAGTAGATGGAAGAACTTTCACGATAGTCCTTGATCCAGAAGACCCTACTAAGTTGAATTGTCCACCGCAGCAAGATGAGCCTCTTAAGATTGATTACACATTAGATTGCTAGGAGGAGAAGAGAATGGGACAGATTAATTTAAAAAGAACGCAGTTTAAAGCACGAGAAACGGTTACAAGTCCTCAAGACAGTGCTCAACAGCCTGTTGCTTTAACGAAATTTTTTGAAATTGGTGATGTTGTCGATGTGATCGATGTTGATACCAATGGTAATGTCACCAGTACACTTGCCAACAATTTAACTGTCCTCGGAATTGTGACCAATGCAGAGCTAAACCTCTCATCGACTGTGGACACAACAGCTGCTATTGGGACACCAATGATCCGTAACCAGTCCATCGATGATGGTCAGGATGCTATGGAGAGGGCATTTTGTCGTAAGCTTGTTGGTGATGTTAATTTTGATCTGACTCAATTAATTCTCGATAAAGGTGTTAATGAGCCTTCGGGTGGTCGAACAACGTATGATATTGCCGATGCTAGTTTTTGGAGAGCTGGTGACTTAACTGATGTTTATGACAATACTGGTCTGATAGCTAGTGATCTTGTCATCGAGTCAGTAAATATCAATGCTGATGACACGCTCAATAAAGCAACAATCGTCGTAGTTGCAGTTCAAGATGTTACTCTACCGAATACTCCATTCCTTCTCAATAAGACGATCACAGCTCAAAAGGCTATCCTTCGAAATCAAGAGAGAATTGATGAGATAGATCGTCCAGTCAAAAATGATAATTTTGGCGTTGGTGATGGAGCTTGTACTGTATTTAAAACATCAAACCTCTTTGTGGCACAATCAACAGACTTCCTTATTGATGGACGTAAGCAGACATTAGGAACAGCTGGCGATAGAGCGACATTGGTACAGGATTCTGGCGATGCAGAATTGACATTCACATCAATGATATTGGGATTACTCGGAAATGAGATCGAAGTCGAGGTTCAATCAGGAGCTGGATTTACAGTAGCGGTAGTCAAAGACTTTAAAGTCAGTGGTTCTGGTAGTTTTACGAACTCTCAATATCTTATTCAGGTTAATGATAATGGCGGTGCTGCAACAGCAGAAGAATTGGCTGATGCGATTAATGCTGATGTTTTAGCACAAAGGATTGTTCAAGTTCAATTCGGAGGTGATGGATCAACTGTTACAGCAGCATTTGGCCCAACCAATCTTGCTGCTGGAGCTGATAACGGTTTGGGTGATTACGCTGAACTCGAACAAATATTTGAGAATGCCATAGCTACAACTGGCTATAATTATTGCAGTTCTCATATAAGACCTGATGAAGTAAACAGAATGCCAGAACCTCCAGCAGACGATGAAGATATTGGTTTCGGATACTTTAGAGCTGCTGACAACGTGGATCGATAATGGGTCAGACGAATAGCAAAAAGATCAGTCATAAGGTCAACGAAGTTCCGAATACGTTCCGAGATGACCATATGAAACAAATCATCGATGACATCGATGAGGAGCTTTTTGATCGAGGATTTCTTGAAGTTATAAGATCAGGCGTTTTTATCGCAACGATAAACGTCTGGAAAACTAGTGCCAAACTCATAAAAAGAGCTGATGTGGTCTTTGATAGAACCGCTGATCCTCCTTTTGTCAATGAATGTGTGGTCCGAATATATGACGAGGTAGATGGCACTATTGTTAAATCAACGACAACAACAACGATTGTTAGAACTGGCAGTAAGCAGATTTCAACTATTGATACCATAACGGTTAGATGAGATGAAATGAGATGAAATTCATATTTGGAGAAGTATTCAGTTTTATAATCGATAGTGCCGGTCAAATAGCGGATATCGTTACTGGTGGTGGTGCGAAAAAAAGACTAGCTGTTCAGAGCACTATAACTGGTGGTGATGGTATTCATGAAGCTGATGTTATTTTAGAGGGTGGTGAG
>SDBT01005133.1_pt1 | contig 22081 bp, 17 predicted proteins | sample 2277101 | NCBI WGS metagenome assembly SDBT01 (sample SAMN10404973, study PRJNA504765) | marine sediment metagenome | isolation source: marine sediment core GS10_PC15, 103 cmbsf | place: Arctic Ocean: Southern Knipovich Ridge | collected 2010 | reverse complement strand
GCTGGCGAAGGTGGCCATACCGCCGAGCCTGCTCAAGCTCTGTTTGGTCTTCCTCAAGACCGGCGCGGTGATGTTCGGCACCGGCTACGTGCTGATCGCCTTCCTCGAGGGTGATCTGGTGGATAAGTACGGCTGGCTCACCCGTTCGCAACTGCTCGACGCCATTGCCGCCGGCCAGCTCACACCCGGTCCGCTGCTGACCTGCGCCACCTTCATCGGCTACCAGCTGTTTGGGTACGTGGGCGCGATATTGGGGACTGTCTGCATCGTCCTGCCATCATTCGTCTACGTGAGCATCCTGAATCCGGTGCTCCCGAGGCTTCGGAAGTCGAAGTGGGCCGGGGCGTTTCTGGACGCAGTGAACGTCAGCGCGATCGGGTTGATGGCCGGGGTGCTGGTGAAGTTGGCTGAGGCAACCCTGACGAGTTGGCGGGCGGGGTTGCTGGCGGTGGCGGCGGCAGGGCTGTTGTTGTGGAGAAAGGTCAATCCCATCTGGCTCGTCCTGGGCGGCGCGGGCCTTGGCTGGCTTCTCCTCAAGCTCTGAATTCTGGATTCTGAACTCTTTTTCCTTGACTAGTTCCGGCAGACCCATATTGTTAGCCCAAGAAATCAACTCAGAATAACGAACAGGGGAGGACGAAGGCAGAACTTCTCCCTTCTGAATTCCTTGTTCTTCGGTTCTGAATTCGATCAGGAATTCCTATGCCTGGTAAACTGCAGATCAGCCCAATGAAGCTTGGGATTGACCTTGGGGCAGTCTTCGCGAAAGTGGTCGTGCTCGACAAGGATAATCGCGTGGTGCAGAAACGTGCCCAGCGCCACCAGGGCAGTCCGCTGGCTTGCCTGCGAGAACTTCTGGACGAACTCGAGCCGGAGCCGAGCTGCGCCTGCGGCGTTACCGGCAAGCACGCGGCGTTGCTGGCCGAGCACACACCTGTGAGCTATGTCAATACGGTCAGAGCGGAGTTGGCGGCAGTCAAGTCCCATTTCCCGGGTGTGCGCTACATCCTGAACGTCGGCGGGGGAAGCGTCACGCTGATTCAGTTGAGCGAGACGGGCGAGTTGCTTGATTATTCAACGAACTCCCTTTGCGCCGCCGGGACCGGTTCGTTCCTCGACTTGCAGGCCGAGCGGCTGGGTCTGGATCTGGAACAGGCCGGGCAATCCCTTTACGAGGAAACGCCGCCTCCGATCGCCACGCGCTGTTCGGTGTTTGCCAAGACGGACCTGATTCACCGGCAACAGGAAGGCTATTCGATTCCGGCGCTTTGGTGCGGTCTGTGCAAGAGTTTGGCCAGCACGTGCCTGAACACCGTCCTCCGCGGGCGAAGCCTTGACGGGCTGACCATCTTGACCGGCGGCGTGACGCGCAATCGCGAGGTCATGCGGTGGATGACCCGGCGCCACGGCGACATTATCCAAACCTTCGAGGACGCCGAATTCAGCAGCGCCATCGGCGCTGCCTTACTGGCCGGCTCACCTGTGGCGGATTTCAGGGAAAAGCTCGCCGCGTTGGCAGAACAGGCGAGCCACAGCACGGACCTGCCGCGCCGCGCCCCCCTGGTCTTGAAGAAATCGAAGTTCCCCAGCTTCGAGGTTGCCGAAAGCTACGTGGACGAGCTTGAAAACGAGGTCCGCATCGCCGCCTGGCCGGCGAGCGCGGCTGAGGCAACCTACATGGGCATAGACGTGGGCTCGACAAGCACCAAACTCGTCCTCATCGGCCAGGATGAGACGGCCCTTCTGGACATTTACCGGCGGACGGATGGGGATCCGACGGGGGCGACGCGCAAGCTTTTCAAGGCCCTCACTGCCGCCTCGAAGAAGCACGGCTTTGCCCCCAGAATCGTTGGCGTGGCCACCACGGGCAGCGGCAGAAAACTCGTGGGCAAGGTGTTCTCGGCAGACCTCATCGTCAATGAGATCACCGCTCATCTTACCGGCGCGGTGGATGCGGACCCGGAAGTTGACACGGTCTTCGAGATCGGCGGTCAGGATGCGAAGTACATTCGAGCCGTGGACGGGCGAATTCGCGACTCGAACATGAACTACGTCTGTGCGGCCGGCACGGGTTCGTTCGTCGAAGAACAGGCGAAAAAACTCGGCTTCGCCCTGGATGAGATCGGCGACATCGTAATGGGGATTGCGCCCCCGGCTACTTCGGACCGGTGCACGGTCTTTATGGAACAGGACGTTGAGCTGCTGGTGCGTGAAGGCTACAGCCGCGAGGAATGCATGGCGGCGGTGCTCTACTCGGTGGTCAAGAACTACCTGAACAAGGTCGTCGAGCGCCGGCCTTACAACAAGCAACGCATTGTGTTCCAGGGCGCCACGGCGCGGAACAAAGGGCTGGTGGCGGCCTTCGAGAACCTGCTGGGCCTCGAGGTGGTGGTCTCGCCCCATTGCCACGTCATGGGATCATTCGGCGCCGCCCTGCTCGTGAAGAAACACCTCGAGTCGGGCGAGAAGGAGACGAGCTTCCCGGGGCTGGGCGTGGCCGATACCCAGGTGCATCTGCGGACGGAAATCTGTTCGTATTGCGAGAATCACTGCAAGATAACCTTCGGGAGGCTCGAGGGAAGCAGTGAGGAGCATTCCTGGGGTTACATGTGCGGTCGCGAGCCCGAGGAGAAATCTGCTCGGGCGCGTAAGCAGTTCGAGGCGTTCCTGATCAGGGCCAGGCTGCTCAAACGCACGGTGGCGGCCAAGCCGCCCGAGCAGCCGCGCGGCACGGTGGGGATACCTTTTGCCTTGACCACATACTCCCATTTACCGTTCTGGAAGACCTTTTTTCACGCTTTGGGATACCGCGTCAAGCTCACCCCCAAAACCAACGATGAGATCAAGGCTGCAGGCAATGCCATGGCGGCGGCCGAGTTTTGCTTCCCGGTCAAAGCCTCGTTTGGACACGTGCGCTTTGCCCTCGAGGACGCTGAGACCGATTTCGTGCTCACGCCGCACATGATCTGTCCGCATACAAACAAGATGACCACCAACAGTCTGTTCTGTCCCTACGTGCAGAGCATGCCGAGCCTGGCCAAAGCCGCCGTAGAAAGTCACCACGGGAGCACGGATAAGCTGCTCTGCCCAGTTGTTGACTTCGGATGGTCGGGTCGGCTGCAGCTCAATTCGCTCGTAGAGACGATGGGGTCGCGGCTGAAGGTGTCCCGGAAGACCCTCGCCAAGGCCTGGAAGCTGGGCGTCCAGGCACAAACGACGTTTGAAGGGGCTTGCCGGGAAGAGGGGGGCAAGTTCCTCGAGGAACTGAAGTCCGCGGGTAAGCGCGCCATCGTCATCGTCGGGCGTCCATATAACACATGTGACCCGGGCATCAATATTGGCTTGCCCCAGAAGGTGGCGCAAATGGGCATGCCGGTAATCCCGCTTGATATGCTGCCGATCAGCATCAATAAACTGGACCCGGCATTTTTCAACATGTATTGGGCCTACGGCCAGCGAATAGTGGCGGCGGCCGACTATGTTCGGGCAACCCCGAACCTGTTCGCGATCTACATGAGCAATTTTGCCTGCGGGCCGGACTCGTTTATGCTGAGCCATTTCGCCGAGATCATGGGGGAAAAGCCGTTCCTCATCCTCGAACTTGACGAGCAGGCGGGTGACGCCGGTTACCTGACCCGGGTCGAGGCATACATGGATGTGCTCAAGGCCTGGGATAAGCAATTGCCGCCGCGACCAGCCTTGCGCAAGGTGCAGTCTTCCGGGATGGACGGCAAGACGATCTGGATTCCGCCGATGCACGAAATCGGCACGCGGATATTCGCCGCCGCTTTCAGCCGTTTTGGGCTCGAGGCCAAAGCTCTGCCGCTGGAGGATCGCGATGCCTATGAGCTGGGCCGCGCGGTGACTCGCGGCAGCGAATGTCTGCCCTGTGCATGCACCATCGGTACGTTCCTGAAAACGCTCGAGCGGGAAAAAGTGCCGGGCAACGGCGCCGGGAACATATTCTTCATGCCCGCCGCGAATGGTCCGTGTCGATTCGGGCAGTATGGCCTGCTGCACCGGGCTATCCTTGATCGCGCGGGCTGGGACGGGGTCGAGATTCTGTCTCCGTCCTCGTTTAATTCGTATCATGGCCTCCCACAGGGTCTGCGGCGCGTTCTTTGGCGGGCCTTCCTTTGCGGCGACCTCATATACAAGCTGGCGTGCAAGGTCCGGGCCTACGAAAAAGAGAAGGGAAGCACTGATGCGGTGATGGAATCCCAGACCGAGCGTCTGGTACAGGCATTCAGAAAAGGCGGCAAGCCCGATGCTGTGCTGCAAGAAACCGTCCAAGCCTTCGCGGCAGTTCCGCACGAACCGTTCGGCACGAGGCCGCTGGTCGGCGTAGTCGGTGAGATCTACGCCCGCTGCAACCCGTTCTGCAATGCCAATGTGCTGCGGACAATCGAGGAACTGGGCGGCGAGGTCTGGCTGGCGCCGACGGCGGAGTGGATCCTCTATACAGCTGCCATGCAGCGCTGGCTGGCCAATCAGAACCCGCTGCGCCTGAAAGAAAGATTCAAGGCCTTAGTGAAGAACACGTTCATGCACCGCTACGAAGAGCACTACTATCAACTGGCCGGCGAACTGCTGAAGGATCGTCACGAGCCGCCGATTGAAGAGGTGATCGCCGCGGGCAGAGAATATGTCCCGCAGAACTTCTACGGCGAGTCGATCCTCACCTTGGGGCGGTCATATCTGTTCGCCACCCGCAACAAGGTGAGGATGGTGGTGAACTGTGCGCCGTTCACCTGCATGCCGGGGTCGATCACCGCAGCCATCGGCCAGCAGATACAGATTCGCACAGGCGTGCCGATCGTGAGCATCTTCTATGATGGCGAGGACGTTGGTAACGACAGGTTGGCAGTCTACATGAATACCTTGACAGCCGCCTCGCCAAGCTGATCAATTGCTGAAGCCAGTGCGTGACGAAGGTTATAGCCGGGAAGGCGCAAAACAAGGTGACCTGAAGATGTCGAGATTCTTCTGTGGAACTGTAGTTGGCAAAGAACATTGACCTGACTTGCAGAATAGCGTTCAGGGACTAAGTTCCACCGAGACTAACTATGCGAGATGATTGCATCCTGTGCTAACGGAAAAGAAAAAAACCATTGCGGTTTTGAGCGTGTCCGCCGGTGTCGGGCACTTGCGGGCCGCCGAGGCCATAAAACAGGCCGCCGAGCAGAATTTCCCCGAGGCCACGGTCCATCATATTGACATAATTGACCTGTCGTGGAAAATCTTTCGCAAGATATACTGTGATCTTTCGTTCAAACTGGCCGAACGGCATCCGGGGCTCTGGGGCTTTTTCTACAATAAAACCGACCGGCTGGAGGTGTCCAGGCTGCAGAGATTTCGGGCGTTCCTCGAGCGGCTCAGCACCAGAAAGCTGCGCAAGAAGCTCAAACAGCTTCAGCCGGACCATGTCATCTGCACTCATTACCTGCCGGCGGCGTTGATCTCGCGCCTGATCGCCAAGGGCAAATATCACGTTCCATGCTGGGTGCAAGTAACCGATTTCGACCTGCATGCGTGGTGGGTCCATCCCCATATGGCCGGTTATTTTGCCGCCACTGACGAGGTCGCCTGCCAGATGCGCGACCGCGGCATCGCCGCTGAGCAGATTCATGTGACGGGTATCCCGATCATGCCCGTCTTCAAACAGCGGCAGTCACGCGAACAATGCGCTGCGGAACTGGGGCTGGACCCGGCCAAGACCACGCTGCTGATGATGTCCGGCGGGAGCGGGGTAGGGGGGCTGGACAAGTTGGCAGCGCGGTTGCTGGACCTGGATCAGGACCTCCAGATTATTGCGCTGGCAGGTAAAAACAAGAAGTTGTTGAACGGTCTGGCGGCCCTGGCGGCGCGCCGGCCCCGCCACCTTGTCGCGCTGCCTTTTACCCGGACCATCGAGCGGGTGATGAGCGCCAGCGACCTGGCCATTAGCAAGCCGGGCGGACTGACCACCTCTGAATGCCTGGCCATGGGCTTGCCGATGATCGTGGTCTCGCCCATTCCCGGGCAGGAGGATCGCAATGCCGACTATCTGCTCGAGCACGGCGCCGCGTTGAAAACCCATAATGCCGCCGGCCTCGAGTTTCGCTTGCGGCTGCTTCTCAATGAACCCGAACGCTTGCGCAAGATGGCCCGGGCCGCCAAACGGCTCGGGCGGCCGGACGCCGCCCGGGACGTCTTCAGCATTGTCATTGAATCAGGTGAAGACAAGCCTCAGGCATAAGCCCGCATGGCCAAAAGAAGGGCGTGCGGCGGCGGCTGGCTTATTCAGCCGTATCCGTATTGAGCGGGGTGAAGCCTGTCGTCGCGCTCGCCGGGGTAAAGCTTCCGGGCTCCGGTGGAGACACCGTCAGGTAAATGTCACGCACCACCGTTTCTCCCGCCTCAATCGTAATCGTATCGGCATAAGGTTCATAGCCCACCGCCGTCGCGGCTATCACCAAGGTTCCCGCGGGGATATTACTAAGCGAATACTCGCCGTCCGGGAGCAAGCTCACGGCTTCCCAGATATCTCCTCCTTCTCCAACAACCACAAGAGCGCCAATTATGGGGTCCGTGGTCCCGTCCTCATAAACCGTGCCTTCAACTCCTCCCTTCGTGGGGTCATCATCATCGCCGTTGAAGACTCCGGAAATGTCGCAGCCTGAAATGGTCAAAAGAAGACTCAGACCCGTTACCCAAAGCAACAATCCCTTTTTCATCAATCAGGCTCTCCTTTGTTCTAACGTTTTCCCCAGTCAACTCCGTAACGTTGTCCCTATTCGGCCGTATCCGTATTGAGCGGGGTGAAGCCTGTCGCCGCGCTCGCCGGACTAAAGCTTGCGGGTCCCGCCGCCGGCGTCAGGTAGATGTCGTGATGCACAGTGACCCCGGCCTGTGTCGTAATTAGGGCGCTATAAACCTGGTAGCCAGCGGCCGCGGCCGCGATGGTCACCGACCCCAGGGGCACAGATGGGCCGGTCAGCAGATACGCGCCGTCGGCCACCGTGACGTCGCTGACCGGCGGAATACTGACCACGGCGCTCTCGACCGGAGTCAAGGCCACGGAGTCATAAACGACTCCCTGGACCGTCGCCACCACCCCGCCCGGGATCAGATAAATGTCCTGGACCGCTACCTGGCCCGCCACCACCGTAATCGTTCCGGTGTAATCAGTATAGCCTACCTTCGTGGCCTTCAGCACATACTCGCCTTCAGGAAGATAACCCAATAAATAGGCCCCGTCCGCGTCGGTCATACTCAGGGCGTCACCCGCCTGGACCACAGCTAACGGAACGGGGTCCAAGGTCACCGCGTCAAACACAGTGCCTTTATTTGCCCCGGTCGAGCGGTCATCCTTATCGCAACCCGAAATCGCCAACAGAACACTCAGGCCGACCAGCCAAAGCAGTAATATCCTTTTCATGTTCCAAATACTCCTTTACCGTGAATTTTTCGCGCCAACGCCCCGGCGGCTTGCGAAAGGCCGCCTCAGTTGCACTTTACTATAACCCAACTACCGTCCCAAGCAAGCGCCTTGCAGAAAAAGCCGCCGGGCCCGGCAATCACCAAAATCTCTCACCCTCTTCATCCTGCATTCTTCATCCTGCATTCTTCATCCTGCATTCTTCATTCTGCATTCTTCATTCTGCATTCTGTATTCTCCTTCTCACCCCCCTCTGACTCTTATCCGAGTCAAATGTTCCAACCGGCGATTTACCGCGGTTCAAGCCCTTCGGCTCTGGCTCAGGGGCGGCGGCTTCTACTTGCTCCTTCAAGGGTTATGCCAATTCGCCCCCGCCGAATCTCATCCCGAACCCAAAATCAAAATAAGCCATTCTGACGGCTTTTTATCCCGGACCCATGTCCAGCCCTTGCCGGCCTTCTCTTTTTACGCCAGCGGCCCATTTCCGGCGACCAGCTTTCCCAACCGCATCGCTCCGGCCACCTTTCCCCCCAATGTGGGAGCGCCAGACGCGCCGTAGGCCCTATGCGAGTCCCGACTCGTCGTGGACGAGAGCGAAGCGCCAATGCGAGCCGATGGGCGAGAGCGAAGCGCCAACCACCCCCGCGATCCCTCCTCCTCAATGTGGGAGCGGCAGACGCGCCGAAGGCGCTATGCGAGCCGATAGGCGAGAGCGAAGCGGCCACCATGCCGCGATCCCTCCTCCTCAATGTGGGAGCGGCAGACGCGCCGAAGGCGCTATGCGAGCCGATAGGCGAGAGCGAAGCGCCAACCATGCCGCGATTCTTTCCGCCGCCCCCGCGGACTGCTGCACCGGGCACCGGCCAGGCCCCGCTAAATCTCCCGCCCGTTCGACAGCGCTTTTCAAGTGGTTCAGGGCTCTGGGCCGGGCCAAGTCTGCAACCGGGGTAGAGTATGCCCGCCGTTCTTGGCCCAGGAGTACGCAAAAGTCTCTGACGACTCGAAGAAGATTTCCAGGTCTGTCGAGATTGTCAGTGTCTCAATCGAAAAAACGAGGAATCCGGATTTTTCTGCCCGTGCCTGCGTGAACTATGACGTCGCATAATATATGTTATGTATAATTGGCCATGCGGGCCGGGAACAGCCGCCGGTTATGATCAGTAAGCGATTATCTTCTCCTCTCTTATGATAACCTGTTAATAACGTTGGTGCAGGTCTGAAAGAAAACTGTTAACAAGTCGGCGATTTCTGCTGATAACCCTATCTGTTCTGTTAATAATGAAGCGGAGCAAAATTCATCGACAAGTTTTATACAGGCCGTAACCCGGGCAATTTAGCGCTTGACGATGTGCTGGTGGCAATTTCACTGGGTTTCGGGCTCTTTTCGGGGGCTGCGCGTTATTGATAATTCATTTAACAAGATGTTGGAGCGCTCTGTTCTTCTAACGCTTTCGTGATCGTAATCGTAATTGCTTTACCTTTCAAAGGTTGACATAGGATTGAACCAGGTCATTTATTGCGTCGGCCTGCTTCAGCGGGCACGCGCCGCAGCTAAAACGATGTTTTAGGTGTGGGAGCTTAGGCGCCGCGTTCAGGCGGTGATGAGCTTTGGCGCCCTGCCCTGATAATCATTTGCCGCAGTTCGCGGACGGCCGCGGCGATGTCCGGCGCCTGGGTAAGGGCCGTAACGACAGCGACCTGCCTGGCGCCAGCGGCCAGGACTTCCGGCAGGTTATCGCGGTTGATGCCGCCCATGACGGTGAACGGGATGCTGAGCTGCGGGCCGATCTCGCTGATCGCCCCCGGCCCGAGGAGCTGGCTGGCGCCAGCCTTGGTTTCGGTGGGAAAGATTGGCCCGATGTTCAGATAATCCGCCCCGCCCTGCTCCGCCGCGAGAGCCTGTTCAAGGCTGTGGGTCGAGATGCCGATGATCTTATCGGGAAGCAAGTTGCGGGCAGCGGCCAGCGGCAGGTCAGCCTGGCCCAGGTGCACACCGTCAGCCTCGACGGCCAAGGCGATATCCGCGTGATCATTGATGACGAGCAGCACGTTATGTGCGCTGGTCAACTGGCGGAAGGTCAGTGCTTTCCGGTAAAGTACGCCCTTTTCTGCATCCTTGTCGCGAAGTTGGACGATGCGGGCGCCGCCGGCGATAACGCCCTCGAGCACTTCGAGGTCGCTGCGTCCCGCGGAGAGCGTTTCGCAGGTCACCGGGTAAAGGTCTACTCGGGCAAAGCGTTCGAGACGTTCCTGCTTTTGGGCCTCAGCGCTCATCTTTATTGTCCAACTCGGCTTTGCGGACAAGGCCCGCAACTCTACTGTTCCACTGTTCAACTGATCAGGTGACAGTTGATCAGCCGCCGGCGCGCCGACCTGTCCGTCACAGCCTTGGCGACGGCGGAAGCGGCGCTATGGCGCCGCGCGAAGGCGGGGAGAGCAGCCCCGACAAGTCGGGGCGGCGAACCTTTGGAATATATCGTGTCTAAGTCATAAATATAGGGTTCAAGACGGCAAAAACCGGGAACAGACGTGGAACAAGCAACAGACGGCCAAACAGGATGGCGGCTCAAGGCTGAAGTCATTGCGGGCCTGATAATTCTGGCAGGCGCGTACTCGCAGTCGCGGGTCGGCTTGGACCTGCCGGTCGCGACGCTGATTCTGGCGGTCGGGGGTGTGGCGATTGTGTTTATCCGGGGCAAGTTCCGCTGGCCGCAACTCCGCTGGCCGCAAGTGCTGTTCCTCTGCCTGGTCAGCCTGGGCTTGCTGGGTCTGAGCCGGGCCGACCTGAAAGGATCGGTCAGGGAACTGATTCAGCTTGGGGAAATCTTCCTGATTTCCTGGTATCTATTCGCCACTTGGCGGCGAGAGGCAATGAAACCGCTGCTCACCGGGCTCGGCGTGCTGAGTCTCATCCTGGTATTGGCAGGCGTCCTGAAGCTTTACCAATTCCCCCCGTTCGACTTAAGTGAGGCGCGACACGCCGCCCTGCTGGTAATCGGCTTTCCGTTTCTGGTCCTGGCGCTACGCCGGAAAACATGGTGGTTGCTCGGTGCGCTGGCCTTGAGCGCTCTCGTGCTGGGTCTTGGCCTGAAAAACGCCGGGCTGCTGCTTTGCTGGGGGGTCACAGCCGTGCTGACCGCCCTCCTCCTCGACCGCAAGCTGGCCGCTTTTGCCGGTGGCGCGGTTGTCCTGGCGCTTGGACTTTCGCTCGCGGCGCCGGGCAAATCCGCCTGGGATTCGCTCAACCCGCGCTACGACAGGCAATACCGTAAGCGCTTATTCATTGAATATAGCGCCTCGCTGCTCGCGCCGAAGTACTATCCTGCCGGCGGTGGGTTGGGAGAATACAAACGCAGCGTTAACAGCCTCAAACAATACCTCGAGGACCAGCCTTCGCCCGGGGAAGAAAAGATTCCCCGCGACAGCAATAACCAATATCTGCTGACCATGGTCGAGGCCGGTTTGCCGGCGGCGGCGGCCCTGCTGCTCCTGTTCGGGGCTGGCATCGCACTCCCTCTCCTGAACCTGAAGAACCTGCAGAAGGAAGAAAAGGAAGCCGCCTTGGCAGTGGCCTGCGCCGCCGCGGGTCTGCTGCTTGCGGGCCTGTTCAGCACGGTGCTGGGCCGGGGCATCGGCATTTGGACCGGGGCGGTGCTGGGTCTGTCCTGGGCGGTTCTACCGAAAATCACCAGGACGGGGTTCGCGCCCTTTGCCTTACGCCTGGCCATGCCGGCGCTGTGCGTGCTCTCGGGCCTGGGGATAATGGTGCTCGTGAACCGGGAAACGGATGAACTCGAACATGTCAGCCGGGTCAATCGGAGTCTGCGAGCCGGACTCTTTGGCGTCAAGCCTGAAGACCAGGGAACAGAAGGGGAATTCACTGAGTCCGGCCTGCGGATAATCAGGCTGACGGACGTGGACGAACCGGTGGCGGCGGGCACAATCCGCGTCGAGGGAGAAGATTACGTGCGGGTGACCGGCTTCTTCCGCACCGTGCGGGCGAACGATGCGTCCGGCAATAAGGCCCTGGAAATTCCCAATGACACCGGCAAAGGCGTCGGCGAGGCGGTCTACGAGTTCGAACTCAAGGAAGCCGGCACTTACCAGTTGAGCGCGCGGGTCTTCTGGCCGGACGAATGCTCGAACAGCCTGGGCTTTGAAATCGCCGGGGTCAAGCATTCCATCAGCACTGAGTTGTTGAAAACCTGGCACACCTTGAAAAGCAAGAAAAAACAGAAACTGCCCGCCGGCAAACTTACCCTTAAAATCCGCAACCTCGAAGACGGCATCCGCCTGGATTATTTCGAACTCGAACCCCTGAAAAAATAAAAGTCTCCAGATCATCATCTTTTTGTTTTAGTTTTTTGAGGGGGACTTGGTGGTTTTTTGGGGAAAAGGTGAATCATTTGGGCTGTTTGGTGCATCTAAAGGAATGGAAAGGCATTGACCCAGGCATTTGTTTGGGAACAACAAGGTGGCCGGAATGGACGAGCCCACTAAAACGCGAAAAGTACGGAAGCGGGACCGCCAGGCGGACTACCTGTGGCTGATGCGCTCTTTTACGGAAGAACTGACCAAGGAAGCCAGAAGCCTGGCCAGGTATCTGAAAAACCATACTGTCCGCATCAAGCGCGAGGAAACTTCAAAGCCCAAGTAAGCCGAACCAGGCAGCCCAACAGGCAGTGCATCCTTTATCCAGGGAGGCCCTGCTTGTTTATTTTTGTGGGCTTGAACTGTGGTCTTCACTGGGTATTTTCTCACCTGACAGATGAATATAGGGTTCCGGAAAAGAAAAGGGGCAGAACACAGGAGGGGTTGAATAAACGCCCATGCATGCACAACTCGAGGCTATCCGCGCCGAGATCAAGGAACTGCTGCGACACGACCCGTTCAGGCAGCTTCTGGCCCCGGAATACCTGCGCCGGGCCGTCTTTGCCTATCCTGACCGCGGCGGCAAGATGCTCCGCCCAGCCCTGCTGCTGTGGAGGTGTGGGGTGTTTAAGCAGAATACCCGCCCTGCCCTGCCCGTGGCCGCCGCCGTCGAGATTTTCCATATCTGGACCCTGGTTCACGACGATATTATAGATGATGACGACTGCCGCCGCGGGGGACCTTCAGTTCACTGCCTCGTCCGAGACCTGTTGCAGGATCCAGGCGGCCCGGTGGCGGCGCGCTTCGGCGTGAACTTGGCCATCCTCGCCGGGGACGTGCAGCAAGCCTGGAGCAACCGGTTGATCCTGAACGCCACGGAAGTGCCGGCGGAAATCCGCCTGAGCCTGCTCGAACGGCTCAACGGCTTGGTCAATCCGCTGTTGATCAGCGGCGAAGCCATGGACGTTGAGTTCGAGTTGCGGCCCTTCGCGGCGATTTCGCCGGGTGAGATGGAAACCATGCTCCGCCGCAAGACCGCGGTATTGCTGCGTTTCGCCGCTGAGAGCGGGGCCATGATCGGGTTGAATACGGGAGATTGCGAGGAACCGCGGGTCAAGCTCCTGGGGGACTTTGCCGAGGCTGCCGGACTGGCTTTCCAGTTGCGCGACGATGTTCTGGGCATGTTCGGCGATGAGGCTGAACTGGGCAAGCCGGTGGGCTCAGACTTGCGCCAAGGCAAGCGGAATTATCTATTTACGGTGGCGCGCAAGCGCCTGAGCGGGAAAGAACTGGCGGTCTTCGAGGAGACCCACGGCAACCCGCAACTGACCGGCGAGCAATGCCGGGCCGTGGCCGAAATGCTGCGGGACTGCGGCGCTTTGGCGGCAACGGAAGCGAAGGCGGCAGAATACCTTGAAACGGCCCTGGCCAGGCTGGCCGAACTGCCGGCAAACGATTACACCGGCTTAGTTCGGGACTGGGCCATGTTTGTCTGCCACCGGACAACATAAGTACTGGGCGCCGGGCCTGTTGGGCTTGAATGGAATGGAAGCCGGATGAAATGTGATAGTTCCCTGCGATGGCGGCGGCGCAGCCTCCCAATCATCGCCGTGTGTCTGCCACTGGTGATGCTGGCTCTTCTGCGGATGGGTGCGCTCAGCGATGGCGAGACCTGTCACGACGTGTATTACCATGTGGGCATGGCCAACTTGGGGCCGCGGTCAATTGTCGCCAGACAGTTTCCCCACGTAACCATGTCGCTTTGGGAGCATAACTTTGCCAATAAAGAGCTGTTGTTTCACCTGTTGTTATGGGGGTTGCGAGGCGTTCAGACTGGTCTTGGGGGCTCGCCGGCCCCGCCATTTCACCTGCCGATGTTTGTCTTAGTGTTTGGCGTCTTGGCAGCGTTTGTTTGGACCGCACAACGGCTTGGCGTTCGCGACCTCGTGTTTTTCAGCATCTTGCTGGTGACGATTTCCCCGTTGTTTGCCCTTCGCATTTTGATGCTTCGTCCACATACTCTGGCGATTGCCCTGATCTTGCTGGCCACGGGTATGCTGTTGAATATAAAGACGCCCCGGCAGCTCTGGCAAGTGGTGCTGGCAGGCGGGGTGTTCGCCTGGTCATATTCCAATCCGCACATCATTCTGCTGCCGGTGCTGGCCGTAGCGGCAATCCAGGGGTTCAAGCGCAATTTCCGTCTGGCCTTCGGCTTAGTTGCGGCGGCGCTGGCGGGCATTCTCATTGGCTATACGGTTCACCCGCAGTTTCCGCATACCTTTATGATCTGGAAGGTACAGTGCGTGGACGTAGTGGAACGGATCCTTGCGGGCGCAACGCCTGCCTCCCCAGTGCTTTTAGGAACCGAAATGTATGCCCCGGGAACCAGTAACTGGCTCAGGATTGCCGGTGTCGGCTTGTTAGGGCTGGTGAATTACGCTACGATTCTGTGCTTGTGGTGGCGTCGAATCCTGAAACCCAGGCAGGATACTGTGGCTGTACTGATGATGAGTCTGGTGACTTTGGCCGGCCTTTTCTTCTCTTTGCGCACAATCGAGTATGCCTGCCCGATAACGGTCTTGGGTTCAGCTCTGTTGTGGCGTGATGCCAGACGTCTGCTGCCGGTCCGCAGCCGCAGGCTGGTGTCTTGGACCGCTATTCTGGTGGTGTTGGCAGTGCTGTCGGCCGTTACGCCAATCATCAGAAACGATTTGAAATACTCGGAGCGAAGGCCCTTTACCGATGTGGCGGTTTGGATGAACAGGTTGGGATTGAAAGATGGTACGGTGATTGCGAACGTTAACTGGAGTGACTTCCCCCTGTTATTCTACGCGGCGCCGCGTTTTCGCTATCTGACGGGATTAGACCCGGCGTTTGCTTATAGCCGGTTCCCGAAGCGCACTGCGGCCTTGGAGCGTTTTCGGACCGGGAAACATTTACTGCCTCCGGCTGAGCTCGAGAAAATCGTCCACACCAAGTTCATCTTCGTGTCCCGGTACATGCCGCGTTTGGCTAACGACATGTATAACATGGGCTATCGAATCGTTTATCAAGGGGTGGACGGATGGATGTTCTATCTGGCTTCAAAGCAAGAGGCGCCAAAGTAGTCCTGGCCGCCCCTACTCGGCCGCGGCGGCCTTTTTTGGCGGCTTGTCGTGTTTAATCAGGATGGCGTAGAATTTTCCGACAACGACTTTGCTGGCGACCTTGACCGGGACGCGCGACTCGTCTTCAGTGATCCAGAGCTGAAGCTTGGCGTTCTTGCTGCGCTTGAACACGCCGCGCAATCCTTTAAGCTCCGGCTCGATCAGAACGGTCCGGCGCTTTTTCCCGCAGATTTTAAGCCTTTTCCGCTGGCGGATTCTGGCCTTGCTGTCAATACAGGTCTTGGCGTCGGCCACTCGGACGATGATTTCCTTCTTATCTTTCAATTCTTTGGTGCGCAAGACGTAAAACATGGCCAGCGGGTCCACGCAGTTCGGTTTGAGATCCCGCATCCCGCGGTCCTTGCCGTTCTTGACATAGTGCACCTTCAACTTGTCCCAGTGATATTCCAACTCCCGTATCCGCTTTGACTTACCTTGGCGCGATTGAGTACGGTATCGGTATGACTTCGACAAGTCCAGCGCCGTAACCGAGTCGGCATACTGGCGGACCTTGTAGATGTTGTCCGCGAACTTGTTGGTTTTGATGCGCATGCTAAAGTGCCAGGCCGGTTTGCCGTTTTCCACGACCATGGGTTTAACCTCGACCGTTAAGTAGCCCACGCGAATTTTACACCAGACGAGTTTGTAGGTCAGCTTTTCCCCGGGTGCGAACGGCGGATTCAGGACTTTGGGGTTGCCCCGGCAGGCCGGGGCCTGCTCAGGAACTTTGGCTTCCCCGGGCGCTTGCGCCCAGGCGTGGCTGACACCCAGCATTAGCAGCCCGATACCGAAGCACAATTCCAGAGCCCCGGTTATTGTCCTGAAAATATTCATCATGTTTTTTGGACGCAGATTCAGGGCCGTTTATTCAATTTATTCTGCTCGACCTTATCCGCCGAGCATTTCTGGCGCTCCCACAGCTTGGCATATTTGTTAAAGACGTAAGAACTGTTGTTGACCGCGATGATCAGCCCCGGCAGCCCGTCCATGAACCCTCTTTTGATAAAATACTCCTTGAAAAAACGCCAAAGCGGATGGACGAGCAGGCGGATAAGGGAAAATCGCTTTTTCCCCGTTTCGTCCCTGTCCTGGTATTCGACTGCAACCGTGGAATAGTTGTTCAGGGTTTGCAGTTGCGCGGCGAGATTATCGTAGCTGTAGTGATAGCAGTAAGAACGGAGTTTTCTGACCTTGCCCCGAACGGTCATCTTGGCGTGTGGGTCTCCCTCCCAGGAACCGAGCTGGCGTTGGTAGAGCCGGATTTTGCGGTCCGGCACCCAGCCGCCGTGAGTAATCCAGCGGTCCAGAAAAAAACTGCGCCGCTGAACGCTGAACCCGTGGAACTGCTTGTTCTCAGGCCGGTTGGCGTTTAGCTCGAGCGCCTTTTGGATTTCCCCCGCGAGATTCTCGGAAATTTCCTCATCGGAATCCAGACACAGCACCCAATCATGCGTACACTGGTCCTGGGCGAACTGGAACTGCTTGTCAAAGCCGGGCCAGGGCCGTTGCATTAGCTTGTCACTATACTTCTTGACAATCTCGAGCGTGCCGTCGCTGCTGCCGGAATCTACGACCACGATTTCAGCGGCGAATTCGAGGCTTTTGAGCGCGCGCTCGATGGTGGATTCGTTATTGTGCGTCAGGACAAATGCGGAGATTGGAACAGCCATAATTTATAATCCAGGGCTAAGGGTTCAGAAACTTCAACCACGGAATACGGAAAGGAGTATTCAGTATTCAGTATTCAGTATTCAGTATTCAGGATTCTGGATTCTGGATTCAGTATTCAGGATTCAGGATTCTGGATTGTGGCGCCGAAACGGAAAAAGTCTGACCGGCGATCCGGATCGCGAGACAGATTGCCGCGCTACTTGGATTCCGGATTCTGCAGGGCTCAGGGTTCAGGGGTTCTTGCAAATCAGCGAACATGTCATAGGATAGGCGGGTCAGGCGAACTTACAAACTGTTTCGGGAAATCTCAAACTGAAAGGCTGGAGATTGATGAATAAGCTGATCATCAACGCCGATTTAGGCAAACATACCATTCACCGGGAGATTTACGGTCATTTTTCCGAACACCTGGGCCATTGCATTTACGGCGGCTTCTGGGTGGGCGAGGACTCGGCCATTCCCAATGTCCGCGGTGTCCGCAGCGACATCGTTGAGGCTCTGCGCAAAATTAAGATTCCCGTACTGCGCTGGCCCGGCGGCTGTTTCGCCGACGAATATCACTGGCGCGACGGTATTGGCCCGCCGGAACACCGGCCCAGCATGATCAATACCCACTGGGGCGGCGTGGTGGAAAATAACCGCTTCGGCACCCACGAATTTCTCGAGTTGTGCGCCCAACTCGGCTGCGAACCGTGTATCTGCGCTAATGTCGGCAGCGGCACGGTCCGGGAAATGCAGGATTGGGTGGAATACCTCACCTTCGACGGTGAATCGCCGCTCAGCCGCGAGCGCGCGGCCAACGGCCGGGAGAAGCCGTGGCAGGTCAAATGGTGGGGCGTTGGCAATGAGAACTGGGGTTGCGGCGGCAATATGCGCCCGGAATACTATGCCGACGAATATTGCCGCTATCAGACCTACCTGCGCAATTTCGCCGGCAATGAGCTGTATAAGATCGCTTGCGGCCCCGTTGGCGGCGATTACCATTGGACTGAGGTCCTTATGCAGCGGGCCGCCGACCGTATGGACGGTCTGAGCCTGCACTATTACACCATATCGGGTTCCTGGGACAAAAAAGGGGCGGCTGTCGAGTTCGGCGAGGCCGAATGGTTCGACACCCTGAAACAGGCGCTGGTGATGGATGAACTGATCGCCAAACACAGTACCGTTATGGATAAATATGACCCGGCAAAACGCCTCGGGCTGATCGTGGATGAATGGGGCACGTGGCACGCCGTCGAGCCGGGGACGAACCCGCGTTTCCTGTTCCAGCAGAACACCCTGCGCGACGCGCTCGTGGCCGGACTCACCCTGAACATCTTCAACAACCATTGCGAACGGGTGCGCATGGCCAATCTCGCCCAGACCGTGAACGTGCTCCAGGCTATGGTCCTGACCAAAGACGACAAAATGGTCCTGACCCCCACCTATCACGTGTTCGCGATGTATATGGTCCACCACGACGCCACGATGCTGCCGGTGGCGCTGGAATCAGCGGATTATCGCCTGACCGGGGAAAGCATCCCGCAACTCAGCGTTTCAGCCTCACGCGACGGTGGCGGCAAGATACACGTGAGTCTGTGCAACCTGTCACCCGAAGCGCCCGCGGAATTGACGCTTGAACTGCGCGGAATCGAGGCGGCAGCGGTATCCGGGCAGGTTCTGACGGCTGAAAGGCTTAACGCCCACAATACCTTTGCCGAGCCTGACGTGCTGAGGCCCGCCGAATTCACCGAAGCCAGCCTCAAGCGCGGCGGCCTCGAGCTAAAACTGCCGGCGCGGTCGGTTACCGTGTTGGCAATCAGATAGGTCCCGCGCGCCACGCAGAACCGTCGGCGCTTACAGCTAGTCAGTTATTTCCTGGGCCGCCTGCCGGGCGATCTGGGCGCTTAATTCTGCCACCAGGGCCTGGATGTCGGCGGCAAACACGATGTGCTGGTGGCGGGATTTTAGCGCCGCAATGCACATAATCAGTTTCTCGTCCCGCACGCCGAGGAAGAAGGCGCATTCCCAGCCTGCGTCCTGAAGTTTCGCCAAATCCTGCCGGCAGGTTCCGGGCAGGTGTGGGAGCACCTTTGCCAGCTTGGTTTTACCTTTATCCAGCATCACATTCGAGGCTTAGATTATGGCTTGAAGATTTTGTTCCCGCGACTTTTGCTAATATGCCACTCCGAAGTTAGTTTATCAAAGGCGAAGCAGATAATCTTTTCATGGAAAAACAAGGGCCCCGGAGCTGAAGCATGCTTGCGGCGCGGGGTTAGAAACTGGCAATGAAAACCTCGTTCAACCTCGAGCGCTTGCGGGAATTACTGGGTATTTTCCGGTCTCTGAACCCGGAAATGGCCGGGTTGTACGAGCCGGAACTGTTCGAGCTGGCGCAAGCGGGGGGGCCGGAAGCGTTTGAAATAATCCTGCAAAGCGCCAGTGAAATCGTTGGACTTTACCTGCAGAGCCCGGTCAAGAGAGCGGAGCAGGCGATTCTGAAGGAATACTACTCCTTCCTCGACAAAACCACGAAGCGGATGATCGAGGCTGGCGAACTGCCTCGACAAGTCGCGGGAGAGTCCGGTGGCACGAGTTTGGCCCTGGTTCCGGAGCACTATTATAGCTCCCTGCAGTGGTTGCAGTTAAAGACGGCGGCGGACGTGCCGCAGGACATCGTGAAGGCCGTTGACGCGGCCCGGCGGCACAACCTGGTCGTTGAATCAGTCCTGGAAATCCTCTTTACCCTCCTCTTGAAACTTGATCGTGAGCGGAGTTTTGCCTGGCAACTCGAGCTTTGCCGTGACCAGGAAAGACCCACCGACCCGGATATCGCCCGCGACCTGATTCGGGCCTGGCGGCGCGAAACCGAGCTGCCCGCCGAGGCCCTGAAGCAAATCCTGTTCTGGAGTGAGGACGAAACTGCCCTGCGCCACTGGCCCGCCGTCATCCAGGAAGCCGACCGGGTCTTGCGTAAGCAAAGCCTGCTGGCCTGGGCTAAAAGTTCCGAGCCCCGCCTCCGCCAGACCATCCGCCTCAAAAGCCTGGCCCCATTCGACAATGACGACAAGCTCCTGCGCTGGCTCAAAAACAGCGTCTCGCAAATGGGCGAAAGTATTGACTTTTTTTGCGACCAGAGGGAGTTGCTGGCCGGCGATGAGGCGGCCGGTGATGACGACTCCTGGCGCCAGGACGCGATGTTCCGCGAGCTTATCTGGCTTGTCCGGATGATGCCGCCCATGCTGCTGCTTGCCGATTTGCTGTTATCGCTGCCTACCGGGCCTTGCGAATTTGCCATGGCCGTCTTCGGCTTCACCAGCGACTACAGGCGCCAGTGGGAGAAACGCCTGGTTACCCAGTGCCAGAATGCCGTGCGCCGCTGTTTCCTGCGCGACCTGCGCCGTGGCCGGACGCCGCTGGAGACCATTCATATTCTGTCATTCGGCGATAGCGACTTCGAGCGCAACCTGATCAGTGAGCTGGACCTGCTGACCCAGGATTTCGACTCGATTGCGCAACGCGAAATTGTTGTTGACCGCTTGGCCCACATGTACGCCGGCTTCCGCGAAGCCAACCTCTTGGCCCAGGAAATCGGCCGGCGCTACCGCCGGATGATGCGGGTGCTGCATGAAGATAATCTCCGCCGCGTGCTGAAGGATGAGCAATTTGCTCAGACCGAAGATATGCGGCAGAGCCTGACCGACCTGTCGGTGGTCGCGGCCGAAAGCCGCCGCTTCCTCAGCATGCGCCGGGCCTTGGAAAGGAATACCGAGGAAATCGTTGCCGCCGACATGGACTTCAGCCAGAATATCCGGCGGCTTCGCGCCGGCCACATCCACCGTTTGCTGGGCTTGTGAACATTGCCAAAAAAAGCAAAAGTCCCGCCTAAATCCAGAAAGGCGGCGCCTAAATCCAGAAAGGCGGCGCCTAAATCTAGAAAGGCGGCGCCTAAATCACGCAAAGCCGCGGCTAAATCCGATGGCCTCAGCGGCGCCCGTGGTCCCGCCCGGCGGTCGGGACCTGCTTCCCCAGCACCCAAGACCCGGAGAACGGCTAAGTCGAGGAAGGCCGCACCCAAGGTCCGGAGAACGGCTAAGGCCAGGGGAAAGGGGGGTCTTGCCCGGCTGCGGCAGAAAAGCGGGCGGCTGTGGCGGAATCTGTGGCCGGACCTGATGCTGGTGGCTATGCTGGGCGGCGGCTGTCTCGCCTTGGTCCTGCTGTATCCACCCGGTAAGGACCAGTTTCAACTTAAGCCCGGACAATGGCAAGAGCTTACTTTGCTGACCACCGCTTACTGTTCCTGCCAGAAGTGCTGTGGCTGGGAACTCGACAGCCGCGGCCGCCCGGTCTATAACTATGGCCCGAACAAAGGCATGCCCAAGCAAATTGGCGTCACCGCCTCCGGAACCAGGGCCAAGAAGGGGACCATCGCGGCGGACACTCGGATCTTCCCGTTCGGGACCAGAATGTTTGTTCCCGGCTATGGCTACGGCGTTGTGGAAGACCGCGGCGGCGCGATCAAGGGCCGGCACATTGATCTCTATTTCCCCACCCATCAACAGGCCCTGGCCTGGGGCCGGCAAGCCAAGAAAGTCAGGATCTGGATTGACCCGGCGGAATAAGTGTGTAAGTATCTGAGTATGTGAGTAAGAAGAGAGAGCTTGAAGACCGATGATTAACCCGGAAGAAATTGGCCGAGACCCGGAACGATTTGCCAAACGGGTTGTTCTGAGGTCAGGCGAGGGAGTCTGTTTTCGGCCGCTGGCGGCTGAGGACGCCGTGATTTTGGGTGACTATTTCCTCAGCCTGAGCGAATCCACCCGGAGCCTCTATGCGCCCCACCCTTTCGACCGGGCAACCGCCGAGGAACTATGCGCCAATATCACCCCGGCGGAGGTCCTGCGCTTTCTGGGGATAAGCAGGCGGACCGGCCGCGAACAGGTCATTGCTTATTTTATCATCTTCTTTGGCGTCGGCCAGGGGGAACGCGACCGCTATGCCAGGCTTAATCTGCGGCTGGACCCCAAAACCGACTGTTCTCTGGCGCCATCGGTGACCGACGAATATCAAAATCGGGGCGTAGGCAGTCTGTTGCTGGCATATCTGCTCGAACTATTGCGGGAAACGGGGCGCCGGCGGGTTATACTTTCAGGCGGCACCCAGGCGGTTAACCACCGCGCCGTTCATTTCTATGAAAAGCTGGGCTTCCGCAAGGTCGGTGAATTTAAGGTCCACCGTGACGAAACCGAACTTAATAACTACGATATGATTTTGGATTTTGATTCTGAATACTGAAATCTAGGGCGAGGACGATTAAGAAGGGAAGGGGAAGAAGATTACGATTACGATTACGAAATACTGGATTCACTCGATCAGGTCATTATCAATGGCGTAGCGGGTCATTTCGGCATTGTTTTTCAGGTTCATCTTTTTCAGGATGCGGGCGCGATAGGTGCTGATGGTCTTTACGCTCAGAGATAATTGCTCCGCGATT
>SDBT01005132.1_pt1 | contig 22082 bp, 22 predicted proteins | sample 2277101 | NCBI WGS metagenome assembly SDBT01 (sample SAMN10404973, study PRJNA504765) | marine sediment metagenome | isolation source: marine sediment core GS10_PC15, 103 cmbsf | place: Arctic Ocean: Southern Knipovich Ridge | collected 2010 | reverse complement strand
AGTGTCCTGGGCATGCTGCCAATTAGAATTTGTAAAGCTTTGAAGGCGCATTTTGAGGTTTTGTAGATACTAGCGATCTGGACGGCAGCGGTCAGATTGTGCTGTTTCGGGTAGGCCTGTGGGGGTCTGTTTTTCAGTTGGTTCATCGCCTTGCTGATTGCCAGTGATTTGGGGTGAAATTTTTGATCCAGGTAGGTTCGCCACTCTTGCTCGCTGATCAGTCCCTGGTCCTTGCGGCGGCCCATCTCCCTGCTTTCCAAACGTAATTTTTCTCTGGCGACCTCGACGTGCGCAATTTGACTGGCCCAACTATTCTTTTCCTTTGGCATTATCAGTTCTAGCATAGTTCACCTATCCAAATTCAATTACCGTTAGAGTTCCCCCGGCCGTGCAGAAGAATTTCAGCGTATCGGCCAGGTCCTTGCTTATCGGCAGAGTTATCCCCGGCGAGACGATCTTGCCGCTATTGGCATCGGCACTGCCGTTGTTGAAGCGTATATCGTCGGTGGCAGTGTTGAGCAGCACCATAACTTCTTGACACCCCGGCTCCAAGGCCGACCCCTTCAGTGCTGCCAGCGTCTTACCTGTGGCGGTATTGTCCACCGTTGCCGCCCACGGATTACAGATGTGCCGATAAGGCTCGTACAGCATATATCCGGTTCCCGCACTCCATGCCTTGTCAACCTCAACAGCGCCTGCGCTTACGGCTGTCACGAATATATGTGCGCAGGAGCAATGACGAACATTGAGCGTGTAAACCTCGGAAAGGTAATTGCCGGCGGCGGCATCCCTGTAGGTTGTGGCCGTGGCCTTGAATTTTGCAAGCTCCATACCGGCGGGCGATGAGTTCGGTGCCCAGCCTATCACCAGCACTGTGGCAGTGGCCCCGGCGGTGGCGAATCGCACGCGGACGTGCAGATCCGTCAATTTGCCGACCATAATAATCTTTGGTGAGGCGGGTGAGGCGTTGGCGTTATGGCTGACTATCGCTGCAGCCGGGGAGCTTATATCGGTAGGCGCTGAATCCAGCACGACATTGCTCAAGCCAGTACGGTATCTTTCCCACATGAACTTTGCGCTGCTGGGTACTGTTATTGGACCGGGCTTGATACCTATCATGGTTTTTCTCCTTTTTTATACGTAAGGCTACTGGCTGATTCTAAGTCACTTACAAACCTGTCAAGGCTCTTTTGCCGGCCGTCCTGCCGGCCGTCCTCAAGGCACCCCCGGGCGCAGGACCAGTTTCTCCTCCATTGGTTTGCGATCTATCCACCGATCCAAGGCCTGGCAGACGCACCGGTAAACTGTCTCAATATCGACGCTATGGTCTCCCGGGCGGACTAGGGGCGTACAGAACGGATTGGCCGTACCCCCGGGGGTATACTGCAGGGCGGCGTTGCGGTGGCACCAGCAGACGATCGGACAGCCGCACATGATCGCCAGGTGCATGGGCCCGCTTGAGGGGCCCACACAGATTGCAGCGTTATTCAGAATCGCCATTACACGACCCAAATCCTCGTCCCGCAGATCATCGACCCAGGATGCCGGCGGCGGCGCAGCCGCGTCCTTGGTGCCGATTACCGCGACCTTCAACCCAAGAGGCTCTAGCATTTTCAGGAGGCGCGTCCAGTATTTTATAAGCCAATTTCGCTCCGGACCTGACTCCACCCGCCAGCGAATGGCCAGGACTATATCGTAGCGTGGGGCTGCAAATTTTGAATGGTACCAGCTCTCTCTGGTGCCAAAGACTCGGAACAGGCCTGGATAATAATTAGACCACATCACCGGATACTGGCGTGATCTATGCCAATATCGCTCTGGCGGGAACGTCGGCCCTTTATACTCTGTGGACTTAACGTTCCAGGTTATTGCTTGATTGGTGGGAGTGTCGTGCCAGTAGATATAATCCGCACAATCATAATACAGTGCCTGGCTGTTGATTCGAGTGATAACCACATTGGTTATTTTTCTATTTTGGGCACGCTGCCGAGCGATTACCAGGCGGACCATGGCCTGGAACATTGCCACCTCCCAGCCGAACTCCCCTACCCAGGGTCCGAAGATCATATAATTAAGGGGGTTGGCCGCTATTTGTTTACTGAGTTGTTCAGACGGCGGCGTGGGACGGTCATCCGATTCGAGGCGTCCGTATGTGGCCTGCAATCTGGTCGAATCGGCCAGCGCAAGATCTATTGCCCGCTGGGCATCTTTGTCAGATGGCACCAAAGGGCGTATCTGGCGCTTTGCGTCCAGGGCCAACAGATTGCCGGTCTGGACCAGGTCCGAGAGGATCACTGCCGCCTGATGAGTCAGATTTTTGGGGCAGCCGGCACAACTCTCAGCGCAGGCGATGTCCGTAAATATGCCCGTGACAGCCTTTAGTTTAGGACATTTTCTCAGGGGTAGCTGCTCAGCCATTTGGGGAAGCCCCAACAAATAACAAGGGTTCCAACACTCCAATACCACTGGCCCAGGTACTATTGCGCCCATTGTAAAAAACTCTATTGCTATGGCCTTCTTGACACAATTGGTCCCAGGCAATTTTAACTCGTGGATTTGTTACAACATCATGGAAGATCACTGCCCCTTCAGGCCCGATACAATCCACAAAGGCATAATAATCCAACAAAACGGACCAAGTTGCATGATCCCCATCTATATGCAGCAGCCCGGATTGGAAGTTTTCTGCTAGAGTATGCACCTTTCGCCGTATTTTGGGATCAAAGGACAGCCCAATGACCAGAAATACCTTGAATCCTTGCCCTCTAAGCCAATCACAAGACCATTTGAGCGATTTTGCCGCCGCCGAACCGCGATTTATGGGATCAACTAATACAATTGTGCTGCCAGTTTTCAATAAACCAGACAGCACAATAGCGGAACCGCCGTGAAGGCATCCGATTTCAATCAACAGATCATATGGTTTTGAAGACAAATAGTCACACGCCGCCGAAATCTCATTTCGATCCTGGCGTAGCTCAATGCGATTCTTATTCAACAGTTCAAATCGGCAATTCTTCAACTCTGGCAACCTCAGTAGCCTGCTTAACTAATCGAGCCTCAATTTCTTCCAGATCCCCAGTGCCATCATCATGCTCATATACCGGTTCATAAATTAATTTTTCTCTCCTTATTACCTTGCCAGCTTTATCTCTAGTCTCACGAATCTGCTCTTTTTCCACCTTGATTTCTCTTTGCTCACTCTCCTGATCGCCACGTGCTTTATCTATCATTTTCTCTTTAGTCACATCTTCCCAACCTGGAACAGGAGCAAAGTGTTTTACCAGCTTCAATATATTCTCCATACCATATTCATTAAGCAGCAAAGCATAGTGATGCTGTTGAGAAATCATTCTGATGGGATAGAGCTTATTGCCCTTATTGCTACCAAATAAATGCCCACAAACGACCCCATTATGAAGCAGCACTTTGCCAGAAAATGTCTTATGGAGCCAAACTTTCAATGCCCAATCAACTCCATCGCCACCATACAAACCGAATCGTTCATCAAATCCACCCAATTTATCATAGTATTGTTTCTGGATCATCCAGCCGCAACCTGTAAGACACATAAGTTCTTCAATAAGATTAACTGGTGGTCTTTTCCACCACCGCTCACGAAGATCTGTATTCAAATATACATGGGCATAACCTGTTCCAGCTTCTGCTCCAGGTTTCAATTCCCAAGTTTCCTCTAACAAAGTTTTAATGACCGAAGCCACTAACGTGCGCTCAGTACAAGCACATTTGAGTTTAGTGTCCCAACCAAAACTCATAATGCAGTGAGCATCTATAATGAAAATATAATCACCATGAGATGCTGCCACACCTTTGTTACTACATACTTTCTTTCCCATCTGTACTTGATTCGTTATAACACGAGCACGCTCATCAACTTTTTCTACAGCAGGAGCACCATCCAGCACAACAATAACTTCAATTGGACCTGTAGCATTTTCAAACAAGCTCTTAATTGTTTTATTCAAATGTGGCTCATTTGCAGCAGCAATCACTACGCTGACCATCTTACCACAAACCGACCAATAATCACGTGGGGGGAATTTTTTAAGGTGTGGATAGGTTTTTGGATTTGGACAACCTGGCTCTGTAGCAAGCAACTTTTTGCTTCTAATCGAACAACCACAATAAGGGCAGTTGTCATTCTTGGTGCAAGTTGTACAACACACCTCTCGTTCTTGTCCAATAGCAGCAGAGCAATAAGATTCTGGATTCAATACACCACTAGCAATTAACCTTTTTAATGCTCCCTTAACTCCCCTGACCTTATCCATCAAGGTCAACTCAATACGCGAAGCTTCACCTTCCAATGCTTTTTCTACTTTCTTCTCCATTTCTTCCATATAATCATTCATGATAGATGCAGCTCCTCAATCGTTGGCAGCACTTCTCTTAGTTTATAGCCCATACGTGTCGCTTTCCGTAATTGATCTTTTACTACTTCATCTCCACATCGTGCCTGTAACTTTTTGGCCAACTCAATTAAAGAGGGTGAACCTTCCTGTTCAACTGGAAGAGCCATCCCTATTTTTAAGTACTGTATAATAAGTTTTTCCACTATTGCTGGTTGACCCATACAGAATCTACAGATAGATTCTAGCATAAGAACCTCGAGTCCTGTTGCAGCTTTTACTTTTGAACACATATATCTACCCCTCTCTAACCGCCCTATCTGTTCTGCACCAACAGAGCTAATAGATGGTGTTCTTTCACTTTCCTGACAATCTATAAATATCATGGGCCTGGATCACCACAATTATCACCAGCGAATGTTACAGTACATACGTCTATATCAAAGCCGCCCCAAACTTCACAATGACAGTTTGATAACTGCCAATTGCATACATTTAGAGGACCTAGAATGCATCCTGGTACAGTTATATCACATAAAATTTGTACTATACCAAAACATTCATCATCTTGCTCATCACAACATGTACCGAAAAACGTGCAAAGATCTGAACATTGATTATTCGGATACGGTTCAGGCTTAGGACAACATGGACCCTCTTCTATTGTTGTTGTCGCTGTCGTTGTCGCTGTGGTCGTTGTGGTCGCTGTCGTTGTCGCTGTGGTCGTTGTGGTCGCTGTCGTTGTCGCTGTGGTCGTTGTGGTTGTTGTCGTTGTCGTAGTTGTCGTAGTCGTGGTTGTTGTCGTTGTCGTAGTTGTCGTAGTCGTGGTTGTCGTCGTCGTGGTTGTCGTCGTCGTGGTTGTTGTCGTCGTGGTTGTCGTCGTCGTGGTTGTCGTCGTCGTGGTTGTTGTCGTCGTCGTCGTTGTCGTCGTCTCGGTGGTGAACCGCCTTGGTTCCTCCTCTGGTTGGGCGTAGATTCCCGATGCCAGAAGGTCGGGAAAAATGTTCAGATTTTCGGGTGCCTTAAAATCGTCGCCCGGCGATCTGGGATAGGGCACAAATTCCAGTTCGACATCGCCGGGATCCTCCAACGGTGGCGGCGGCAGCTGGTCGGGGATTTCCGGTCGATGTTGGGGCGAATACTTCATTCATCTATTACCTGTCACCTCGACGGAACTGATGGTCAATGTCGGCACGCAAAAGCTCCAGCCAGCTGCCTGCCGCGTGGACCTCCACCTGCTGCCTGGGAAACGGCCTGTAAACTGTTTCCTGATCCTCGAGAGGAGCCGGCAAGTCCTCGGCAGCGTCGGGCGGATCAGGGCCAACCGGCCCAGGGATGTACGTAACTTGAAGTTGTTTTGCCATTTTACGGCCTTAACTTCGCCGGTTTTGTAGCCAGCAGATCCACCGAATGCAGATACCAATCACTAGTGGATAGATCGTTGAGCCCAACCACTTCAAGCTCAAAGAACCTGGCTCGTTTCTGCCCTAAGCTGACCTTGCCAATCGTCCTGGTAGCATTGGGTATTGCCTCAAATTCCACCGACTGCGATTCGTAGGAACCACCCAGCTCGGTTTCGCCACTGTGATGCAGTTTCAGGGCGCACGTGCCGTCGCCCCAATCCCCGAACGTCATAGTCAGATTGCTTATTATCTTTTCGGTACCCAGTTGTTCGGTCCCGTAGATCACGGAAAACTTGCTGCCCCCGGGCATAGTATCGTCGCCAGAGGCCTCCCCGCGTGATGATGGATAGTATTTAAGGTTTGAAGTGGTCCAGGCCAGCAGCACCCTGCCCTGCGTGGCGGTATAGAACTCCCGCATGGCGTATATCTGGAAGGCGGTCTGCCAGCGGGTCCACGCCTTGCGTTGAAAATCGTAGCACAGGACGATGTATTGGTCGTTGTTGGTATCTCTGCAGGCAACCAGCAGCTGGCGCATGGTCGAGCTGTAACCTACAACCACACTGGTACGATCAGAGGAGTCAAGCCCCTGCAGCACCGACGATATTCCGTATGTGTTAAACGGCTCGATGCTTGCACCGGCCAGGCGAACCAGATCAGCGCCGTTCCAGAATATCAAACCGAACGGCGTGGGCGCGATACACCATATCCCAGGGACCCCATGGCCCTCTACCATCCGCAGGGGCACGGGTGAATCGGCTGGGCCGCTTATCCGGTAGATGTCATTCTGGGTAAAGATAAGGGTACTTGCCTGATAGCCGACCATCGCGGTGATGTTTAAGGGCAGATTTGAGATAGTATAACTCTGATCTATATTGGGGAACCAGGCCTTGGGATCGTCTGTATTACAGCCCTCACCAATAGTGACGTAAGGCCCGGCCAGCTGCACGGGCTTGCCCGATACCGACGTCAGCATGGAACCTTCAACTTTTCCGGCACCCAGCATATGTATGTGATTGCCATAAGGAAATGCCATACGGCATCTGTGCAGCTTCTGTGTTGTTTCGTCACAGAATGAATCATTCCTGTAGAGTGCCTGGCTGCCGTTGTCGGCCCAGAACTCATCATCAATTTCAATGGTGCTGCCGCTGGCTTCCACTATTGCCATACATCTGGCGGTTATACCTATCAGCCAGCAGTCTTGATTCATATCACCATTAGGCAATTCCGCACCGTAGATTCTGTAAATTCGTATATACTCTGCGCCATTGTCGGCCTGGGCGGCAGTACATTCTACTTTTATTGATCCGGCGGCTGCCAGGTTGTACATGGCGGAAAACGGGCTTCGGGGTGATTCGACATTTCGTCTGGAGTCCCAGTAGGTATAGAAGTATCGGTAATAGCCTGGCGGCAGACCCGCATAAGCTCCGGCGGTCAAAGTCGGGGCGGTCAGCGGTCGCGTTAGCCCCCAACTGGTGTACTTGATCAGCGCTCCCGCCGATTCAACCCAACGGATCACCCACTGCTGATCCTCGTCCCCGTAGTACAGGCTGTCACCCAGGACAAACAACGCCCCGGGACTATTATGCCCTTCATCGGCCAGGGGATATTCCTTCTTAATACCACTGTCTCCTGCCAGCGGCACGATCACCAGCCTGGTTCTTTCCTGCCAGACCAGGTAGAGATTGCCCTGGTTGTCTGCCCATTCGACTATTGTGTAAGGCCGAGATGTTGCCACTGTTTCTTGGTTGGCACTCTTGTTATTAAACATCTTGCGTCTGCCCAGGCAGCCGCCGTGGGCGGTAAAATCGACATTCAGCGCCTCGCTTAGCTCTCCTGATCGCAGCAGTTGCTTGGGTGCGTCGAGATTCAGGGATCGTAAGGGTGCAAAGGCGGTGGTCTTTTCCATTTGGGGCATGTTTATTACTCCAGGCACAAACCGGAGGAGGCAAGATCCGCCAGGTCACCGGTGGTATCTTCGGGCATCCTCGCCGGCCTTGGCCTGTCCCGAAGCGCTACTTGGCTCTTGACCCTCAGCCACTGGCGCTCCAGAACAATTACCGCCCGGCGTTCCAGTTTGCAGCTTATTGCGGCGTTCAGTAAGGCCTTCTGATAGATCGCCTCAGAGTAATCATCGGGTACTGGGATGCTAGAATCATCGCCGAGATAGCCCAGTTTGCGGATATAGCTGATCCCGAAGCTGCGATCTTCCTTGGGCTGCGGCCTGATATGCAGCTTGTATTTCGTGGTAGCCTTATCCCAGGCTATCCTGGCCACAGCCGGTTCGTCGGCGCCTCCGATCGCATCGCTTTGCTGTCGCATTGCCCAGCGCCGCTCGTCGATAAACCTGATGCCGCTGCTGTTCTGATCAAGCGGCCAGAGGACATCGACGTCGGGATGCACGCCGTCAAAGTCGCTTGGCAGGGTATACTCGTCCTCACCGGCGCTGACATTTATAGTCGCAGTCTGTTGGCGAAAAGTATATTCGGTAAGGTTCCAGACGGTACCGATGGCATCTTTTACTGCCGACAGGGTGGTCCTGTCGTTGACTCGCCTGGCTCCGTGGCGTTCCATGTGCGATCGGACCCGCTGTGCCAGGGTCACTATGCTGGTAAGCGAATAAATCTTCGGTTCCGGTGCCGCGGACAACTCCTCAGCAGTACCGAGCCTTTCGGCAAACGACTGCCATATTTGCTGGAGGACATCCTTGCCGATAGCCTTGCCTTCAGCAGCGGCCTGCACAATTGCCAATGCCGTCTCGTACCAGATGGGCAGCAGTTCCTCCGGCTTTGGATCATCGTCCCCAGGCCGGTTGTTCCAGACTAATAGCGAAAACTTATCAGTGGTAGTCCCGTTGACAGTCAGCCTGTAAGAGTCTCCATTGTGGGTAATTGCGGCCATTGTCGGCGCCCCCTCTACCGGTGGGGCCGAACCAAATTTCTCGGGAGTAACAATTGGGATTGAATAACTTGAGGTATAGGCATAATTTGCCGCGGGCCTGCCGTTAAGTGCGCCACCGGCGGCCAGCTCGCTCTGTAGAGACACCGCAAAGGGCCAGGGTCGAGCGTGCCACAACTGGGTCAGCGCATCGGCGGCGATATTGGTCAGTTCACTGCGTGAAATATCGGTTTTGCGTGCGACAATCGCAGCGTGAAGTCGCGCGGCCACCATTGCGGCCTTTACTTCTCCCGAAGGCAGTACATATTCCTCCTCTCCTATTCGTACATCCTTAAACTGGCGGTAATATATGTCGTAGCGCTTAATGGCCCGTTCAAGAGCCACACCATACTGGGCCTCGGCATTTTGGGACTTTTCCTGATCACCGCCGAGCCTTGTTCCCCCGGCCAGGGCCGAGAGGTACCAAGCCTTTGTCAGGTCCCCAGGCCAGATAGAGGTATCCATAGCCCCGTCGTCCGTTAGGTAGACAATCGTGGCGTTGTTGCTGCCGTTGCTGACAACCTCGGATCCCTTTATGAGCACGGCGGTGGTCCGACCGTCGGCTGCGGGCTTTATGGCGTTGTAGGTCGGCCCACTGGTGGTTACCGTCACAACCCGGCCGTTTGAATCGTGGGCGGTGATTACCTCTGCCAGGTTGCTTGGGCTATTGCTGGTACTGTCCACACATCGAACGGTCCAGGCCGCAGCCATATAGACCTCATGGGCAGCATCGTCGACGATTTCCCCCAGAAGCAGGTCAAACTCGGGCGAATCGGTAATCGGACCGCTCCCCAATTCACCCTTTATCCGCTGTGTCATCGTTGCAATATCATATCCCATATCTCTGATCCCAAATTTCAAATTAGGACCCGTATCCGACAGTAACGGGCCTCTTGCGTACCCGCCTGATAGGCTCGGCGACAATCGCCTGCAGATAGGCCCTTATGTCGGCAAGCTCCCTGTCCCGGGCCTGGCTTTGTTTGTGCCTGTCGTACCGGCTGATAGCCTGTGCCCCTGCGGCGTTGAAGATCACTATGTCCCGCACGGCAAAAATTGCCCGTCGGGCCAGCGGCATATGCTCATTCTTGGCATAGTCGTAAAACACATACACTACCGCCGGTCGTCTCGGCCAGGAGGCGTAGACGGCCCAGTGGCCCAGCCGCGCGTTGTACAGCAGCGTGTAGTTGGGCCCGAGCATTTCCTGCAGCTGGTGGTCGAATTCCACCGGGCGCATACCATCTGCGGGAAGCCTCCCATGCGCCTTAGAGGCTTCCCACAGAAAGGGTAGAAAGCGATTACGCACTTTCTTATCTAGCTCCTGCCTTTATTTACTAAGAGCCCGACTCAGAGGCGAAACTGGTGCTGCTGATATTTTTGACCCGCAGGTTGCCGCGCGGCCGGCGGCAGTACATCTGTGTCAAGAAGTACAGGTCCGCCCGGTAGACCGGATCACGGCTGTTCCTGTCGTGCATATTGAGCCACATGCCGTTTCCGCCCGGTATCCAGGTCACTCCGCCGGCGTTGACTATTCCCCAGGTTGCCGGCTTGATGAACCACAAGCTGTTTGGCGGGCACAGCAGATCGGCCTGCAGGGCAATGGGTCCGATGAACGGGTCGTGGAAGATCAATCCGTCAAAACCGTACTGTGCGGTAAGGCGATTGTTCTTCTCGTCAGCTTGAACGATATGACGCCGCTCGGATTTCATCGCTGCAATTGCGTTGTTGAGCATCTCAGTGTCGCCCACCATCACGTAGGGTCCCTGACCGCCCTCGCGTTCCAGTATCGGCCACATCTTGTCGATATGCTCCCGCAGGTCAAGATCCGCCAGATCCGCCGGACCCTCGGAGTTACCCATAAACCAGCGATTGCCAAACGTGCTTCGGTTTACCCCGAAGATGCTGTCAAGGCCGCCCTGGGCGGTCAGGTCGAACCACGTGGGAAAGCTATAGAGGCCGTACCCGTATTCGCCTTCCAGATAGACCGCTGCACCGTCCTCGATTTTGGTTGCATCGGTAACCTGGTCGGTACCGGCAAGATCAAAGCAGACGACCCAGCTGTTTTCCCCGCTACCGTCGATGTCATATCTGAACACATCAACAATGGTTACCCGTGAATCCTTGACCCCCCCACCGTCACCGAAGTTCTTTGTCGCTGCAACACTGGCGTCGTGGATGTCAACGGTCATACCCTTCAGCGCTGCAGATATTGAACCATTTTTGACCGCACACATAAAACCGGTGTCGGTATTGGCCAGGGCGCCTGCATCCTGATCAAGGGGTGTCCCGCTTAGCTCGAACATCTTGCCCGTTTTGGGCTGCCAGATCTTGCGTGCGCGGGCCTCGGTAAAGTCTTTACGAACCTCCATCGCCAGGCGGTCAGCAAACTCGACCACCGAACCGTCACCGCGGGCAATGCGCCTGATTTCCTCACTGACCTCGATAGGCGAATTGAACCTCACCAAGTCAGTGACCATACCCAGGTTGGCATCGGTAATCAGATTGATCGAGATCCGCCTGCCCCCGATGCTTGTAGGCCTACCAAGTGTAGATTCCGGCGCGCCGGTGCGTGTTCCACTGTAGGGTTCTGTTTGCACCTGGTAGTGGGCCTTCTGACCGGTGACCTGTTTTTCGTCCATTTTAATGAACCGAGAAGCGCCTATTCTGGGCCGGGTCTGGAGTATGAAGTCTTTCGTCAGGTAAATATCGCGCAGCATTTCATCTATGTGCGCCAACATGACTGATTCGTCATATGCACCTGCCATTTTATTTTAACCTCCGTACTTTAATCACATCTCGGAGGAGGCCGACGCTGCTTGGCGGGCCAGCTGCTTGTCGTGGAACTGCTGGGCCTTGGCAAGCCGATCCTTGTCATCTTCGATAGCTACAAGGCTTACCGCCTCACCACCGGCTGGTGGAGTGATACCGGCACCACTGCCGGTACCGCCGGGCGGTGCATCGGGCACAGTGCCCAGATGCTTGACCCTGCCGGTATGGAGATTTGCGACGGACTGGCAAAAACCGTCCACCGCGGCCTTGATCTGCTTGGGATCAGCCAACAGGCGATTGTTGTTCTCATCGAGGGCCGGCGGTATTACTACATTACCGTCGGGGTCGATCACACCGCGATCCAGGCGTACAAGAATCGCGTGACGGGCCATATCCCAGTCCTCGCTTTTGGTATCAAAGCCCATTCCAGTAGCGGCGGCATCGATAGCCTGGTTTTCGCGCTCATAAGCCTGTACCAGCGATTCTTCCTGCTGGCGTCTCTGATCGCGCTTGTCCAGATCGTCTTTGTGGACAAACCCTGCGCGGCGTAGCTCGGCAGTGTCCAGCTCGACTTCTTCACCTTCGGCCGGCGGCTTTTGCGGCGGTTGGGCCGCGGCTGCCATGCGTTCCAGCAGTGCCGGATCGGTCCCGGAATCCATCAGGCCCTTCCAGGGCTTACCCTTGTCTTCTAAATCCTTGACCTGCTGGGTCAGACTTTCTGCCTGCTGGGTTCGACCGGCAAGCTGCTGCTGGAGACGTTCGACATAGGCCTGGTCGTGCTGCTGAGCCGGTGGCACCGGAGTCACAGTGACCTGGCCTGCATCCGGCGTAGCCAGCGGGGGCGATTGCCCCGGCGGGCCCGTTGGTGCAGCATTGACATCCTCGTTGACGTTTTGTCCTGGTAAATTAGCCATAAAAACACACTCCTCTGTATCGCCGGCTGTCTCCGCCGTGTGGCGGACGGTACAGCTTACAGGGCTGACGATCACTTGCTGCCTGCCAACTTTACTTTAGAAGGCAAGCAACAAGTGACACATCAGGAGGCTGCTTGACTTATTGCGGCTTCTGCCTTCAGCGCCTCAGCTTCCGGCGAAGCCTGGCCGCCGGCGGTAGACCGTCCACCGCCTTGGCCGCCACCAAGCTGTCCTCTGGTTCCAGCGGCTGCCGCGCCTTGGGTAACCTGTGCACGCGGTGCCTCGGCTGGCGGGTACGCCAGTTCCTGGGCCAGCTGGGCCGTCATATGTTCTTGTATATGCTCTCCAATCAGGTCAAGTACCTCCGGTGGGTGCTTGAACCTGTTTACTGCTCTATTGTACTCCTCCAGGTGGATTGGCAAGTGCCCCCCATGGATGTCCCAAGGCAATACCAGCTGCGGTTTACCCTGGAGCATCAGGCGGTTTTCCTCCTGTGCGGTCCTGAAAGCGGCCGCTTCCAGGGATGAGGCCGCCTGGCCGATCTTGCGAAATAGGGTTATCCGCGCCATTTCGGGCGTTATTAGCCCGGCATACAGGCGTTTATACGTGTCCTCCTCGATCTGAGTGGCCGTTTTTGGCAGCAAGGCGCCCGGTACGATCGATACCACCACACTGGGCTTCCAGGGGTCTATTGAGAGGAATTCGTATATCTGGGAATCACTGAACTGGTCGCCTACTACCTGCTGGACGCCCGTGTAGTCCTTGTGAACCACAGGAAATGTCATAATGCTCTGTTTGAAGCGGGCCATTCTCTCGGCGTCCAGGTTGATCACTCGATTATAAACCGAATCGGCGGCTTGCATTTTCAATTTCACCGCCCCCGTAGGTTCGCCTCGCTTGGAGGTAATCCCGAACGATACGTCTTCCAAGCCTACCTGTCGCCTGCCTATCTGCGGCACAAGGTTTAGCAGTTGGGTGGCGGTTGCCGGCAGATTCGGTGCTGAAACCAGCTCGGGCTTGGCGTTGCCGCCAATGCCGACGGAATACTCGATAATTGAGGACATGACATTCTGGTTGAGCTGGCGTTCGGTGTTTTGCGTAATAGTTTCCTTGGGTACGGTCCAGCGTATCCACGAGGCGTGTACCAGGTGTCTTACCAGGTTGGTCACAGACAGATTGAATATATCCTGTGCGGAGATGTTCCTGCCCGGCACGCCGGCGCCCCAAGCCGAACTGTCCCGCCAGAACATATCGAGTTTCAGGAACGGCAGGCCGGCAAATGGATTGGCACCCTCCCATATTACCCGCCTATCTAGTTTGCCGGTCCCTTGGTCCTTTCCTGTGGCCATGATCCAGAGCCGGTCAAAACGGCCCTTTTCGCTGGCGGTGTACAGTTCGTGTATCATTACCGCTGGCTGTTTGGCCATATAATCCCCGGCATATGGTCGTTCCAGTTGGGTTGCCCGGGTGAGAATTTCCTCAGATCCCTGCAGTTCACCCATTGTGGCCATCGGCTCAATAGTGATATCATAGCGCTGCTTGAGTACCGCCACGGGCAGGGCGTAGCTGTGTATGACAAAGTCGTGGCAGTTGGCAATGTCCGGCAGCCGGTTGTTGGGATCCAGTGTTATATGCCAGGGATCCACCGGCTCGATGCCCAGGTATCGGCCTTGGTCATTCTGACCAAATACCAGTTTGAGCAGGTGGGAACCTATAATAGTCCTCATAAAGCTGCACCACATATACTTGGATATAAAGGCCTGCTGTTGTACTGTCTGGCGGAGATATTCCTCTCCAATGGCGGCGGTTATCCTGGCCTGTGTACCGGCGGCGCTGGCCGGCAGTACATCAAAGGGGACTTCATTGGCGGTAATACGACTGTCGACCTTGGTTACATTGTCGGCAATAAAGTTCAGGGCCACCCGCACATCCCTGCGCGATGGATCGGTAATGGTCGGGAGGCTTCGCGTGCTGATCGTGTGTCTGTCGGCACTGTGGCGGCGCCAGTGCTTTCCGCGATAATACTGCAGCTGTACGCCCCACCAGGCGATATTGTTCAGGTGCGCACCAGTGGACTGCTGCATAACGTCCGACGCAAAGGTTACTGCTTCACTTTCATTGGATAGTTTCATTTTTATCCCACATCCGAGGCCGCCAGGCTCGCTTCATCGACCACCCCCTTAAGCGCCTCCTCGGGTGACTGATCCTGAGCTTGAGGCTTGGATTCCGACCCAGTACCCATCCGCTGGATAAAATGCTGGGCCAGTGCATAGTCGGTTGCGTTCTTGGCAATCAACGCCTCGACAAGCTGCTGATTGGCCTTCATCAGCTTACTATTCATGAATAGTAGGGCCTTGTATGCAGCGTTTTCTTTCCGCCATCTGGCATCGTGCGTTGCTTGGTCATTCATAAAACACCTCAGAAATTTCTTTTTTAGGCTTACGGGTGCGCACCACTTGACATACCAAAGACTTCAAGTTCGTCAAGGGCATCCCCGCCGGTTATCTGGTCCAGCCCCAGAACCCGCTCAAGATGCTCTTGCTCTCGGCTCTTGGATTCTTGTGGGGATTTTGTCGGCAACTGGTAATCCAGGAAGCTGGCGTAGTGATTTGCGAACTGGGTGACACTATCTACTCCGTCGTCGTTTGCAGCGACCCCGAAACGCATCAGGTCGTTGATAAGCCACTCAACGTTGGGTTGAGGCACCCAGCCCTCGGTGGTCAGGTGCCCCGGGAACAGCAGTGAGCCTCTCTCAAGGGCCGGTGCCGCCCAGCGGAGCCGTTCAGCCTTGTCCGTGTAGGGACGTTTAGGAATTATCAACCTAGCAGGGCTTTTGGCCGCCTCAAGTGCTTTGTTCAACATTCTGGCGACGATGACGAAGGCCCCCACCGCCTCCATGAGTATTTCGTCGATGTTATAAGTGGGCACCATCTGCTCAACGATATACTTGACCATGGTATCGGCGTGTCTTTTCATCCTGGCGGCGTTTTTGCACCAGGCCCTCGGGCGGTTGGTACTGTCGTGACCTAATCCCCAGACGGTTGATCCCCAGAAATCACTGGTGATCTTGGCCTCGCCGGCCGGATCTACCGACAGGACTCGTTTTGTGATCGGCAGTTTATCGTCGTGTCTGTAATAACAAACTTTTCTGACCAGATAGTCGGATTCTGAGATGGGATTGGCCCAGCGGTCCCGGCTGAATGTCAGTGAGTTTTCGCGAAATTCGTCCAGAAGCCCGGCTTCGGGGAATCTGCTGGGCCACAGCGATTGACCTGGTATCGGTCCGTCTTTTGTCGTTTTCTTGCCGACAGTATAGACCAGTACCGCCCAGTTGCCCCGGTGCTTGGCCCTGTCCAGCAGCAGTGCGCCCAGGTCGTTGTCTGTCCAGCGGGTCATAATCACCATCGTCCGGCCGCCGGGCTCCAGACGTTTCTCCCAGGTATTAGTAAACATGTGAATGACGCGGGTTACCTCTTTGGGATCCAGCACGGACTTGGCGGTTATAAGGTCGTCGGCGGTCAACAGATCGTACCTGTTGCCCTCACCCTTCTGCAGCACCGAGCTGCCCTCTACGGTCGGTTCGATCGTCGGCCGATATTTCAAAAGACTGAATCGCAGACTGCTGTCCGATCTTTCCTTGTCAATAGTTACCTTTGGAAACAGGGCTCGGAGGCGCGGATGCGTCAGATATTGACGGACATAGAGGACGCGCTTGGACACGTCCTTGGTGTTGAACAACATTCCCCATCGTGTGTTTGGTTTTTTAGCACATTGGATCAGGCTGATCCCGTGCAGCAGTTCAGTCTTCCCGTGGCCCGTGGGCATCACCAGTAGGACCCGGGAGAAGTTTATCATCGCCCAGGCCGCCTCGATGTGGAAAGGCTGCAGATCGAAGACCTTCCCCGTATGCTGTGATCGGCCTATGTATACCCAGGCAGCTAAGCAATTGCTCCTGCAAAAGGCCCTGAGACGGTAAGTAACGGCGAACAGCGCGAACCAGTTTTTTTTTAAGCGCTCCTGCTCGACGGTGTCTGTTGGAATCTTCAAGACCTCCCGCAACAGCGCCACCAGCTGCTCGTCGGTGGCCTCCATCATATCGGTGTCCTTGAGCCAGCCGAACAAGTCCTGATCCAGTTCGGTCGAAAGATCCAGACCCAACTGTTTGGATTCTATGATCAAGGCCTTCACTAATGGTTCGACATCCAGTTTCTTATTGTGCGTACTGAGCTGATAGAGTGCTGTGGCGGTAAGAAATGCTATACTGCGTCGGTAGTATTCCGGGTCGGGCGAACCATCCGAGCGTCGAGGCTTTAGACCGGTCAGCCTGGCAAGCCAGTCCGGTTTATCCTTATCCAGCAGCTGCTCGATGAGCGTTTCCAGGAGGGCCGGGGTAGGCAGTGAAGCGGATTCTGGGATCTTTAGTTTCCTGGCCAGGATCTTGGTCTCGCCATAGCGGAATTTTTTCAATATTGCCAGATCCAGTTCGTCCAATTCAGCGTTGTAGCTGGCACCCAATCGCCGAGAGGCTGGGTCTTCTTTAATAGTTTTAGCCATCTGTTCGTATCTTTTTGACAACGGTTGGAAGCTCCTTGTAGTTCGCTCATTTGCACACGCAAGCTCGCTTTTGTGTCTATTTTCTCATATTTGCGCAGTTGCAGCTGGCACAGATGTGATTTGAAGGCCCGCGTGACCAGAATTTCTGCCGGCACGTCAGGCAGGTCCTGCGACACACATAGACATGATCCTCTGCCATTATCCTGCTTCGCTGCCAGTACAGCTTGAGCCTCTTACGCACCTTCCTGTCGTTTACAAGCGTTGCGGTTCGCTCTTTAGGGTTGAACAGGTACATGCCATCTCTTACGCCTTGCCTGAGCAGTTTGACTACGGATAACTCCGGCAGGCCCGTATCGGCGGCTATATCGGCCGCACTGTTAGGAATCGTGCCCGACAACAGGCAGCCCACCTCGTAAAGCCCGACAATTTTACCCATGGGCAATCTGGCCATTTTTATAAAACTCCAACCTGACTATAACGCACTTGACAGGTTGTCAAGAGCGGTACGATTAAGGACGCAATGGACATAAAATCAGGAACAATTGCACTGAGCTTCAAATTTCTGGCCGAAACGGATGATCCGTCCCTGGCACGGGGCACTATCCAGGACCTCTTGAATATCACTAAGAATTACCGGTTCACGGACGGCAGCAACGACAATCAGATCGATCAGACACTGCACAGGGCCGACCAGGTCCTGGCCCCCGGTGTCACGCAGGACTTCGATCTCAGGGGAGTGCTTCGTGACGGCCTGGGGCAGCTGGTTACTCTGTCGTGCGTAAAGGGCCTTTTTGTCCTTAACAAGTCAGGGCTGACCACCGACGCGGTCCTGGAGTTAGGGGCGGCGGCCTATAATTCCTGGGCCGAGATTTTCGGCGATTCTTTGGACAAAATCAAAGTAAGGCCCGGCGGGATATTGCTGTGGGTGGATCCTACTGCCGCCGGTGTGTCGATACCCGCCGGCGAGGATATTCTGCAGGTAAAAAATATCGGCAGTCTCGACAGTGTGACTTTCGATATTGCGATCCTGGGAGTCCAGGCCTAGATTGAATGAAGCCAGAGAAAAACATACTTTGGATTGCCGCTCACACAATAACCGACAGTCCGGCCAACGGTGCGGAGATAACCGATTCATTCTCTATACGTGCCGGGGCGAAACTGGGCTATTCAATCAAGGTTAGGGACCTGCAGAGCTTTAATGCCGATGAGCTGGACGATGCGAACCTGCTGATCTTGAGCAACCATCACGAGTTTGATCGCAAGTCGCGTGAATTGATGTACAGACGGCCATATATTTGTTTTGTCCACGACGCCGGCGGTTGGATGCAGGTCCTCCGCAGGCGGATCAGGTTGTTTGCCGAATCGCTGGGGGCAATTTTCCTCTCACCACTGCATCAGCGGCAGTTTACTGCCTACTGTAAAGATTCAAATACAAGATGGACCCTTATTCCTCCCTATATCGGCCCTGAGTTCAAACCTGCCAATGTGGACCGCGATCGGGATACGATCTGTGTAACACCGCTGTGCAGGCGCAAGGGTGTCTGGGGCGTGCTTGATTGGGCTAGGGCCAATCCGCGTAGGCGCGTGGATTTTTTCTATCCGCCGCGCTTCATTGAACCGGCGGCAGTGGCCAGGGCCAAATTACTGACTAATTGCCGCCTGATGGGCCACGTGCCGCACAACCAGATGCCGGCGATAATGAGTCGCTACGTCCACGCCATTCACCTACCCAAACAACACGAGGCCTTCGGTCGGGCCATTGCCGAGGCCTATTTGTGCGGATGTAAGATTATAACCAACGGCAATGTCGGGGCGATGTCATATCCCTGGTCAAAAAATTTGGCTGAATTTCGCCGCCAGGTCGCTTCGGCTGATCTGAAATTCTGGGACTGGATCAGAAGGGTAACATTATGATCGGCTTACCGCTGGTAATAGTATATTTCGGGAAGCCGACCGCGGTATTTGGCATATGGTTGAAGTTCTTTGAGCAGTCGGGAACCACGCAGTTTCATCCCTGTGTCCTGACTGACAGGGAATCGAAACTTTACTTAGACAACTATAAGGTTACGGTCCGAGCGGCAGGCTCCTGCACGCCCACGCCGCCGGCCCCTCATATTTTGCACAAGGCCGACTGGCTCAAGGCCCAGGCGTATGGGGTATTTGGCCGCTGCGTGGTCATGGACATGGATGCAGTAGCCGTGGCATCCCTGGATTCGCTGACCGAGTTGCACTGTGATTTCGCAATGGCTGAAAATGCCTATGAGCGGGTTTACAAACGCTGGCCGCATATCGGCCCGGAGCGCAGTGCGGGCCTGATGTACATGGATTCGCCGTGGATCTGGGACTATTACAAACGGTTCTGGTCCGACAGTAAATACCAGATAGGCAAGACCCCGAAAACTGAGTATGAAAAGCCCTGGACCTTTGGCCAGGTATGCCTGACGGCCGTGCTGCACGAATTTGCCCGCCGGTCACCGGAAAGGGCCCAGGTCCTAGACGCCAGATGGAATTGGCCTATCATGCGACGCAGGCGGCCACCCGCTGACGTTAAAATCGTCCATGCCGGCGGCGGAACCGAGGAAACCAAGATCAGGAGATTGAAACAAATTGCTCAACACTACAATGTGCGATACCAGGATCAATCTTTGGCGCCAACGTATACCAGAGAAATTCCACGAACTATTGGAAGAACTCGAAAATTATGAAGGAGCTTAAAAATGCCCGGAGGCGCAGAAATCGGCGTTCTTATCCCGCTGATGGAATCGGTCAAGGATATTAAGGGCGACTATATAGAATTGGGCGCATATAAGGGAGAAACGTTTGTCCGCATGAGCGAATTTGCCTTCGCCCAGCAGCGGTACTGTTATGCGGTCGATTCATTTGTTGGTTGCGGAGAACCGACAGCCAAAGATGGAGATCAATACGCCAAAGGCTGCTGCAATGCCGGGGGAACCGGGCCGCTGCGGAAGCGTTTAGGATACCGCTGGGGAAGTGAGTGGGATATTTTTGTTGATATTTTCGTCGGCTGGATCCCGGAAGTCTTCCAGCAGATAACAAACAAAACCTTTGCCTTTGTGCATGTTGACCTGGATCAGTACAAGCCTACGCTGGAGACGTTGAATTGGGTTTGGCCTAAAATAGCCCCTGGCGGGATTGTCGCTTGCCATGATTATACTGTCGGCAGGAAAATTTTGGCCACTCCAGCGATTGACCAATTTATGGCTGACCATGAGCTGAAGCCCGAAGGAATAGAGCAGACAACAATATGGTTCCGCAAGAGCAAAGGATCTCAATCTGTATCCCAATAAAGAACCGCTCGATCTTTACCTACCAAGGCCAGCGGCACGAGATATTTCCACGCGCCGTGCGGCGGCTAGTCGAGATCTTCAAGCATCATGCAGAGGTGGAGGTTATTATTGTCGACGGTAACAGTATCGATTGGCCGCTGGATCAATGGGTTAATGACGAGCTGAAAAATATCCCCCACAAGATCATAACCACCGACCTGCCGTTCTCGCGGGGCAAATATACGAATCTTGCCGTCAAAAATGCACAAACCAATAATCTGCTCCTCATGGAAGCCGGTATGCTGCTATCACCGAGGGTCATTACTCGGGGTCTTGAAATCCTCCGCGCTGGTGCGGTCTTCATGCCATATTTTGCCAGGTACCGTACATCTTCGTACCGTGATGCAGGTTTTTGGTTCAAGGGCATAGGTACCGGGAATGTTGTAATAAATGCAGAGACGTTTTGGCGGGCTGGTGGTTGGCCTGAAGTTGCACCGGGACATTGTGATACGCTATTCATGCACACGCTGGTGGTAAATAAGATCAAGATTATCCGAGAGTTCATCGAGGACTTCGAGCACATCTGGCATCCCGGCTGGGACAGCGACGAACCAATTTCAAAATAGGTGACTGACAATGTGCGGAAAAGCCATAGAAAGAGGCGTAGGGGTCGCTAAGGCCTTCAAGCAGCACTTCGGCGATCGTCCCATCATCGGGGCGGAGATCGGTGTCCAGATCGGCCTGCTGTCTGGATACTTATTGACGGTCCTGCCAAACATAAAGCTATATCTGATGATCGACATGTGGCAGAAAATCGATCCAGACAGTACCTATGGCCGCAGCGAGCCAATAGTACAGAAATGGTATAAAACCGATGCTGAGGCCGATAAGGTCTTAGCTACAGCCAAAGCGCGAGCGAACTTCCGCCGCGAAAAATGTCTCTTGATCCGTGGAGAATCAACCCATATCGCAACGGGTATGTTCGATGGGTATTTCGATTTTGTCTACATCGACGCACAGCACATGTATGAGCAAGTGCTTGCTGACTTAATAGCCTGGTGGCCGAAAGTTAAATTTGGCGGATTGCTGTGTGGTCACGATTATAGCGGCAAACTGTATGAAAGCGGAACCTTGGCGGTTATGAAAGCGGTAGACGATTTCAGGGCCTGTACCGAAAATACCGGCAAATTCTGGACCGGTGTTGGCGACACTTGGTTTCTGGAAAAGGAGGTACAAGCAAATGAATCTCAGCATAACGGGTAAGGAAAAATTGGTCCTCATCGTCGGCTCAGCACCATCATCTGAATCGTGGATACAGAAATATCGATCCCAACTGAGCTCTTTCGAGGAGATTGTCACAATCAACAACTCCTGGTGGCTCCTGCGCGACATCCAAAAGGTCTGGTACGTGGCTGATGATTTCCTTGGTGCCGGCCAGCGGCTGGGTATCCATTTCCCCACCAGCCAGGACATGAAGCTGATCGAACAGCGGAATCATTTTACCCACTACCGACAGCCGTACTTCTACAGGGAAGGCGGTCGCAGCTGTATGTTTCTCAATGTGATCTACCAGACCATCAATCGGCATTTCCTGCATCCCGGCGGGGTGGTAATCGCCACTGTTGGCTGCGACGCCGATTACACTGATCGTAAGACACATTTTTACGGCACAGGCAAGATGAGAAAAGAAACGATTACGCAGATCCGCGAGAATATCCCCAAATTTGACGGAAAGGCGGCCGATCCAGTCCGTTTTGGCGAAAAATGGCTTACCGACCACTGCCGAAACGCTATCCACGCCTGCCCGGCAGTCAAACTGCTCAATCTGTCCGAACATCCACGAAGCCTACTGCC
>SDBT01005131.1_pt1 | contig 22083 bp, 32 predicted proteins | sample 2277101 | NCBI WGS metagenome assembly SDBT01 (sample SAMN10404973, study PRJNA504765) | marine sediment metagenome | isolation source: marine sediment core GS10_PC15, 103 cmbsf | place: Arctic Ocean: Southern Knipovich Ridge | collected 2010 | reverse complement strand
TTGCATAGAAAAGGCCAAAACCCTTTCTCCTGTAATCAAACCTATCAAGATAATGGGTGGCGACTACTACTGCATCTTCCTTCACCCTACTCAGGTGACTGCCATGCGGACAAGCACCGATACTGGACAGTGGCTTGATATTCAAAAAGCCGCAATGTCGGGTGGGGTGACGACTAAAAATCCGATATTCACCGGCTCATTAGGTATGTACAACAACACGGTTATACACGAATCGACTTACATACCACTCGGTGAATCGGCAGGCGCAACGATAGCCAACTCAAGGGCGGCTGTCTTTACAGGCGCACAAGCGGGACTTTTCGCAATGGGACGTAAACAAAGCGTACCGGGCGAAATGTCATGGACAGAGGAGCTTTTCGATTATAAGAACCAACTTGGCGTAGCCTCCGGTTGTATCTTTGGTATCAAAAAAGCCGTCTTTAACTCAAAAGACTTCGCAACTATTCAAGTGAATAGTTATGCGACATCGGCGTAAGGGAGGTTAATCATGGCGACAAGTAATAGTCCTTTAATTGCTAAGAAGCAATACCCTCGCGGCCCACATACAGGTGTGCAGGTAATGACGCTTGCGATGACTTTTTCTTCAAGTGCATCACTATCCGATACTGATGTTGTGGCGATTTTCCCTGTTTCACGGGGAATGACTGTCCACTCAATCAGGTGGGCAGGTAGCTGGGCGGCAACAGCGGCAAGTGCAGGCCATACCATCACCATAGGTGACGGTGGTTCAGCGGCTCGTTACGTTGCGGCGGCTTCCGCTTCGGCGAGCGTGGTGCTTACGCAGAGTACGGTAGCGGCAGGGTGTGGGTACACCTACACCGCTGACGACACGGTTGATGTAACAATCGGTGGTCTTACCGCTTCGTCTGCAACGGCGGCAGGAACAATGACGTTTGAACTCACCTATTCAAGTGGTGGCGGAGACCGTTAACAATATGGGGGGCGCAAGCCCCCTATTTTAAAGGAGATTTTATGGACACAGCAAAGTATGACGCGGCATTGAAGGTTCAGCGTAAAGGCGATATGAAAAAAGCTGAACAGATGTGGACACGCCTTATCGAAGAAGAACCGGAAGACGCTATATATCAATTCCAGCTTGGCGCATTGTATACCGCTACAGGGAACTTCCCTCTTGCGTCAATATGCCTGCGTCACGCGATTGTGCTACAACCACGTTTCTCGGAAGCACACAGCAATCTAGGAACGTGCTACAAATTCATGCTGGATGGCGTGCAGGCAAAGAAACATTACAAACGGGCGTTGCTCCTTGAACCGGGGAATAAAGACGCTCTCGTAAACATCCTTTCGATGTTCGTTAACGAAGGCAAACCCGGCGAAGCCTTCCCTTACTACAAGAAACTAATAGCCATTGACCCCGATAATGCAAAAGCCCATTGGAACTATTCTCTTTCTCTACTTGAGCAAGGGCAGTACGAAGAAGGCTTCAAGATGCACGAACACGGGTTTGATGCGGGTGAAAGACCCAAGAGGTTCTACGACAAGAAAAACAACAAAGACGGTAGCCCCGACTCCGCTTGCCCTGAATGGGACGGCACGAAAGGCAAGACGGTAATTGTTTACGGTGAGCAAGGGTTAGGTGACGAACTTATGTTTGCGTCTATCCTGCCGGATATGTTGAAAGACTGTGATGTTATTTTAGACTGCCATCCCAGACTTGTTGATATATTCAAGAGGTCTTTCCCCAAACTAAAGGCTATCTACGGTACTCGCAAAGAAGAATGGATAGAATGGACTGACGACCACAAATATGACGCAAAAATAGCAATCGGAAGTATCGCGAAGTTTTATAGAAACAAACGGGAAGATTTCCCTGTTCACAATGGCTATCTAAGGGCTTGCCCCCACAAGGTCGAAAAGTACACTAATAAATTAAGGACTTTAGGCGACAAGCCCAAGATAGGCATACACTGGCAGGGCGGTAAGAAAAAGACCCGACACGATCTACGGTCAACTTCCCTTGAGGGGTTGCTACCGATACTCAGTCAGGACGCTACTTTTATCTCCCTCCAATACACCGACTGCCTTAAAGAGCTAAACGCATTTGAAACTAAGCACGGCATCCGTATCCACCACTGGCAGGACGCAATAGACGACTATGACGAATGTGCGGCTTTGGTTGAATCATTAGATTTAGTCATAAGCGTCTGCACATCGGTTGTTCATTTAGCCGGAGCGTTGAACAAGACAACCATCTGCCTAACGCCGTCTAAGCCAGCATGGAGGTATCTAGTCGAAGGCGAAAAGATGGATTGGTACGACTCGGTGGCGATGTATAGACAAGGTGTAGACGGCTGGAAGCCGGTGATAGGCAGGTTAGCGGAAGACTTTGCGGGGTATTTGAAGGGTAGCGAACCCGCTAAAGAAGCAATAACAACGGGCGAACTCGCCATAGCATAGGAGGCGTAATGCCAAAGACAGTAGGGTACAAAGAAGACACGGCGGCGACAGGAAAGTTGAAGAAGAAGAAAATGAAGCGAGGCGGAAAGCCTGGCGGGTTTGGCGGCACGATGAGTTCGTATAAAGCCAAAAAGGGTTACTAAATAATTTAGCAAAGGAGTCTTTATGGAAACAGCGACTAAGAATATAACCTCACGGATAGATGCCATAACAGGTATGGGCGATGTAGCTTCTATACTACCTCCCTGCCCAAGAGCCGTGAAAATTGAACTCACAGGAAAATGCGACTTCCAGTGTTCATACTGTGCAACAGGGCAAAGGCTTCGCCCACAAAAAGAAATGGACAAGGCGTTCTATAAAAGGATCGTCAAAGAATTATATGAAAGCGGCGTACAGGAGCTAGGTATGTTTTACCTCGGCGAATCCTTCCTTTGCGATTGGTTGCCGGAAGCGATTAAGTACGCAAAAGACGTAGGTATCCCATACGTTTTTCTCACTACAAACGGAAGAATGGCGACAAAGGATAAGGTCAAGGCTTGCATGGAAGCGGGGCTTGACTCCCTTAAATGGTCTTACAACTACGCCGATGAGAACCAGTTTGCGGAAGTGACGAGAGTCAAGAAGGAATGGTTCAAAGATATAAAAAAGAACATGGCGGATGCCCACGAAGTAAGGCTTGAGGGCGGCTACGACTGCGGTCTCTTTGCCTCAAGCATCCATTACAGCGGACAGCAGTTGATAGATATGAAGCACGCTGTAGACGAAATACTGCCTTACGTTGACGAACACTACTGGTTGCCGATGTACTGTCAGGCAGGGGAAGTGATAGAAGGCAACGAAGACAAGGAACTGACCGTAGGTAATCTCGGCAGGATGGGGAACAAAAGAGATCCCCTTCCATGTTGGATGCTCTTTAGTGAAACCCGGATAACGTGGGACGGACATCTAGCGGCGTGTGGATTTGACCATAGGGGCATATTCAACATGGGAGACTTAAATAAAGTTGGCTTCATGGAAGCATGGCACTCGGCTAAGTTTATAGAGTTACGGATGCATCACTTGAAAAAAGATGTCAATGACACTATCTGCAAGGATTGTATCGTATGGAAATAAACACAACGACAGGAAGACGGAGAACGATCAGGGTGAAGCTGGAGGCAGAGGCTTTACAGAAACCTCCGCCCCCATTGCCGAAAGGTGCTTGTCCAAAGTGCCGGAAGAAGGTTGGCAAGGGGTTATGGATGCACATGAAGTATTGCGGTGTAACAAAAGAGGATTAGATGTCAGATTACGGAACAATGCAAACAAGGATAGCGGACGAACTATCCCGTGCGGATTTATCGGCGCAGATTGCGACTTCAATCACAAGCGCGATAGACCATTATGGCAAGCAGGAGTTCTTCTGGAACCACGAAAGGTCTACGGCTTCAACAGTGGCAGGGCAACCGAACTACGCCCTCCCTACCGACTTCGTGAGGGAGACTTTGTTCCAAGTATTGAACGGAGCGCATCAAGAAGAATTGTTCAAGGAGAACTACGACATCATCAAGCGAAGAAACTCGTACTCGACTATCCACAACGTGCCAGAGAACTACGCAATCTATGATAACCAGTTTTGGCTGGCTCTTACGCCCAATATTGTCTACACAATAACTTTGGCGTACATCAAGAAACTAACTGCGTTGTCGGCAACAACCGACACAAACGCATGGATGACTGACGGTGAGAACCTTATCAGGAGTAGGGCTAAATGGGATTTATACACGCACGTTTTAAGGAGTCCCGAAGATGCGATAGCGATGAAGATGGCGGAGAATGAAGCGTTGCAAGAGTTAAGGAACGAAAGCAACGACAGGATAGCAACCGGATATGTGAGGCCGTATTACAGGTGAACAGGGATAAATAATGGCTGTAACACTTGACGCTGATTCTTCTGGCATTGCGGATTCGCCAGCTACCTCAAAAACATTATCGCATACTTGCACTGGGTCAAACTTAGGCTTACTGGTATGGATGCTTTCTCACGAGGTGGCTAACAACTTGACAGGTGTTACTTATAGCGGAACTGGCATGGTTAATGAAGGTACTGTTACGTCTGCTGATAACGAAATGTATGGGCATTTATTCAGTCTCGTAAATCCCGCTACAGGGGCAAATGACATAGTATATTCTTGGACTTCTTCCGGACACGCGGAAGCTGTCTTTTTGGGGAGATCAATGACCGATGTTCACCAAACAGAGGCCTCCGCATGGGGAACGATAGTAACAGCTTCAAACACAGAAGCAAGTGCGACAAACCCGTCTATCACTGTTGCGGGCGCGGCAAATGGCTTGGTCATGGATGCCGCCGGCGCAAGAAGAACTGCAATTACATTAACAATAGGCGCGAACCAAACTGACGAACTTACAAATATAGATACAGTAACCAGGGGTTCAGCATCGATAGAATCTGGTGCAGGAAGTAAATCTATGGACTGGACTAGGAATGTGGATGCCGCATGGGTTCATCTAGGGATTTTGGTTAACCCGACAGCGGCACCAGCAGGCTTGTCTATCCCGATAGCCATGCACCACTACAAACAGATGAGAGGTAACTAATGCAGGTTGTAAAAGCTGATACAGCAACAATAGTAAGAGTCGGGCCTTTCGTTGACGTAGGTGATGCCTTCACGCCGGAGACAGGTATCACATTAGGCGCGGCAGACGAAGCGGAACTTTTAAAGCACAACGGTGCGCCGACCACTACGATTTCAACTGCGACCTTCGCGGCTGTGACTAGCTGTGACGGATGGTATGACCTTTCGCTTACTACGGCGCACACGGATACGGAAGGACTACTCACGGTAGTCATCCAAGACGACTCCGTTTGTCTCCCTGTGTTCGGACATTTCATGGTGGTAAACGCCAACGTGTATGATTCCCTTTACGGAACGGCGGCGGCTGATTATTTACAAGTAGACACGATACAAATATCGGGTGATGCAACTGCGGCGGATAACGCAGAACTAGACTATGACGGGACGGGTTACGCAAAAGCAAACTCAACGATAGGGACGGCGACTGCCCTTACAGGGAAAACAGGATTCTCCCTAGCCGCAACAGGTCTGGACGCAATAAGTCAAGCGGCTACTGGAATGGTAGAGATAGCAAAAGCTGTTTGGGATAGGATTCTTACTGGCGCGACTCACAATATAAATACTTCAGCCGGTAAGAAACTCCGACAACTTGAAGCCGCTTTTGTTGTTGATTCGGGTTCAGCGCAAGCCGCAACAGCAACGACAATAACATTAGCGGCGACAGCAAGCGCAACTAATAATATATACAATGGCGACAGGGTGGTTATTGTTGCGGGGACTGGTGCCGGTGAACACGATATTATTATTGCGTATGACGGAAGTACGAAAATTGCTACCGTAGCGGAAACATGGGTCATTACCCCAGATACTACAAGTGAATATGAACTTGGCCCAGCATCCGTAGATGTAGAAACGTGGCAACATAACGTAGTAACTGCCTCTGGTTCAGGTTTGCCAGATGTAAATACCAACGAAGTTGGAGATACAGCGCAGACCGCTGGAGATATAGCGGCTTTATTGGCTACGGCACAAAACGATTTAGATATAGTAACTGGGACAGATGGCACTACATTAGCTACGGCACAAGGTAATTATGCGCCATCTAAAGCTGGCGATGCAATGACATTAACAGCGGCCGCGACAAGCGCACAACTTGTAGACGATGTATGGGATGAGGATATCAGCAAGGCACAGCATAACGTATCAATGTCGGCGGCTAAAAAATTAAGGCAAGGTGCAGATTTAATACAAATAGACGGTGCTGTTTCCGATGCGTCGCCTACTACAACAGATTTTGATACTGATTTAACGCAGGTAGACGGTTATTTTGAGGATGCGATTTTGGTATTTTCAAACGGTGCCGCTAACGCTGGAATTGGCAAAGCGGTTTCGGCATATGTAAATGCAAACGGCAATGTAACATTCGTGGCGGCGATGGCGTGGCCTGTAACTCCGGTTAACGGGGATGATTTTGTAATCGTTGCTTTGCATTCACACCCGATTAGTGAAATACAATCAGGACTTGCGACAGAAGCCAAGCAGGACAGTCTTATTGCAACAGTCGGCGCGGCAGGAGATGGTCTCACTGATTTGGGCGGGATGTCTACAGGGATGAAAGGCGAGGTTAACGCCGAAGCTGATACGGCTTTATCGGACTATGATGGCCCGACAAAGGCTGAAATGGATGCGGCACACGCTCTCTTGGCTACAGCCGGGGACATTCTCACGACAGCGTTAACAGAAAGTTACGCGGCTGATGGGTCTCCTCCGACACTCACGCAGTCCTTAATGTTAATCCAGCAGGTGCTTACAGAAATGACTATCGCAACCACGACAGCGACAATCAAGAAGATTGATGGCAGCACGACAGCCGCAACACTGACCCTGAATGATGCGACAGACCCCACCTCCATCACTAGGAGTGGCTAATGCCGGTAAAGCATCTTTTAACTAGGGGGCTAGGCTTCTTGCCGGGGAGTATCAAGTTTATGATTACTCACGGATTGTCTATAGGCGAGATATGGACTGCGGAAGGCGACCAGGCTACACCGTGGAGTCCCAAAACAAGCGCGGCTACGGGAATATGGACAAACAAAACAAATGATGCTTCAAGCACATGGACAACAATATGATAGTACAATTCGGAGACTACCTGCCCGACCTGCCCGACTTCCAGAATCCGGGCGCGACAGTGGCGAACAACGTCTTACCGGGGATGAAGAGTTACAAACCCTTTCCTTCACTAGACGTTTATTCAAACGCTTTGGATACAAGGTGCAGAGGGGCGATTGCGGCAAGGGATAAGGGCGCAATTAACTACCACTTCGCAGGTGATGCAACGAAACTTTATAATTTGACAGGCACGGCATCAGCCGCATCGACTTACACAGACTTCTCCCGCACGGCGGTTTATACGACAGCCGATACTGATAATTGGGAGTTCACGAAGTTTGGCGAACACGTTATAGCAACCAACTACGCTGACGCTATGCAAAGGGTGACGTTAGGTGGGTCGCAGTTTTTAGACATTACAAGCACAGACGTAACTGCTTTGCCGAAAGCAAGGCATATAGGGATTGTGAAAGAGTTTGTTGTCCTCGGCAATACGGATTATAACAGCGTGGAGGCTCCGAACAGAGTCCAGTGGTCAGGGTTAGACAACCTAACGACTTACTCAGCCGCCGCCGCTACTCAAGCGGGGCTACAGGACTTGGCGGACGGTGGAGATATAAACAAAGTAGTCGGCGGGGAGAACGGTTTAATCTTCCAAGAAAACGCCGTCACCTTGATGTCTTATGTAAACGTACCGGATATATTTCACTTCGACCAGATTGAATCAGGCAGGGGAACGAGAGTGCCGGGGTCTGTTATAAAAACAGGGTCTATGGTTTTCTACTTGGCAAAAGACGGATTCTACGCAATGGAAAACTATCGTTCAACACCTATAGGCGCAGAGAAAGTAAACAGAACCTTCATAAGCGACTTCAATGAAACGTATTCTTACAGAGTCAATTCAATCGTAGATACAGTAAATCATGTAGTGATGTGGGCGTATCCGTCTATAGCGTCTGTCGGCCCACCTGATAAAGTAATAGCCTTCAACTGGTACACAGGAAAGTGGGCGGTAGCTGATTTAGCTATAGAAGCGTTCACCGATTTCTACTCGGTTGGGTTTACTCTCTTGCAGTTAAGCAATCTATACGGCGGTGGGGTTATCTCAGACGTTATCGAAACCTTCGGCGATGGAAAATGGAAGGGCGGAATCTATCAATTAGCGGCGTTTGATACCGCACATAAACTTAGTACACTAACTGGAACTGCACTTACAGCGACACTTGAAACAACAGAGTTCCAGGCGAACCCTAATGGGAGGAGTTTCGTAACGGGATTACGTCCATTAGTGGAGGGCGGGTCTGCAACTTGCGCCATAGCAGGCAGGACGAGACCCGCCGATGCTGCTACCTATTCAACCGCTGTTGCTTTAAACGCAGATGGTGAATGTCCTGTAAGGAGTGACGGAAGGTATCATCGCGCGAAAGTTACTATCGTGGGCGGGTTTGATAACGCACAAGGCGTAGATGTAACCGCCAGAAGGTCGGGTAAACGATGAGTTTTCCTACAGCAAGAATAAAAGGACAGCGTGACGATCTGATTCGTCACAACGGGAACGTACTCAACACCACTTTAGCGGGGAAACTAAATTGCACAGGCACGGTTACGTTAGCAACAAGCGTGGCGACAACAACAGTAACGGATATAAGAATAGGCGATGCGAGTGTGATTGATTTCATGCCGACAACGGCTAATGCGGCGGGGGAGATAGCGACTATGTATGTATCAAGTCGTGATCCCGACAACAACCAATTTGTAATAACCCATGCGAACAATGCACAGGCGGATAGAACTTTCGCCTATTCAATTATAGGCTAGGAGGAAAAGATGTCGGAAATAAGCCAGTGGAGTACCACAGCGGCGAGTAATAACAGTGCCGCACCGGATGGGATAGCGGATAGTACCCTTATCTCAAGTGTGGACGATTGGGGCAGAGAAACAATGGCATCGGTACGTCTGTTGGCGGAAGACGCGCAATGGTTCGATTGGGGGCATACGCCTTTACTCGTAGGTGCTACTTCCACAGCGGCGGTTGTGTTTTCGACTACGACAGGGACAGATTTAACGGCAGAATACGCGGCAAATCGAAGGGTAAAACTATTTGGCACTACGATGGGGACAAAATACGCCAGCATCGTTTCATCCAGTTACACGACATTAAACACAATCACAGTGAAGATGGTAGAGACAGGTGGAATTCCCACAGCTAACCTCTCAAGGGTATATCTAGGAATACTCTCTCCACAGAACAACGTCATCCCCCCAATTCTTTCCGTAACAGACATGAATGTAAGTGGCACTCTTTCTGTCGGCGGTATAACTGTCCTGACAGGCGCATTAAGTGCCAAGAGTACGGTGGCGATAGGCGGCAACCTGTCAGTTTCAGGTACTACTGTTTTTACGGGTGCAGTTGATATGAATGGGGCTTTGGATGTAGCTGGTGGGCTGTCTGTATCTGCGGTGGCAGTTTTCACAGGGGGGCTATCCAGTCCGGGCAACATTAATGCAGGGGCAGATGTAAATGTTGTGAATAACTTTTCTGTCGGAGGAACGACAGTCCTCACAGGCGCAACAACTATTACTGCTTCGCTGGACGCTAACGGTAGTGTGGCTGTGGCGGACAACCTGTCGGTGTCAGGAACGACTGTGCTTACAGGTGCAGTGGCTATCGGCGGTAATCTCTCGGTATCAGGCACGACTGTGCTTACGGGGGCAGTAACAACCACCGGGCTTATAGCAACAGGCGGTGAAGCCGCACCAGATGTAGACACTGGTGGATTATGTCTTAATCATGGAGCTAATGACAACAATGTGCTGACGTTTAAGAATAGTGATGTGGCGCACGGGATGACAAGTTTGGCTGAAACTGACACTTATGCGGAGTTTCATAAACGGAGTACCACAGATGGTGGCTTACATCTATCAGTTTATGCAGATGGAACTAGCCCGTTTGGGTTATTATTAGATACCGCAATTACAGCCGCAGCGCAAACAGGTAAGAATACGGGTAGTTTTGGGATAACCCAGCTTAATTCATCGGTAAAAAGTGGGACTGGAGCGGGGGCTGTTGGCGCAGATGGTAATTTAGTAACAATCGAAAATAACAGTACAACCCGCTTTATTTTTGATGCAGACGGAGACTCCCACCAAGACGTAGGAACAGCATGGACTAACTTTGACGATGAAGATGATGCTTTAGCGGTAGTGGGTCTTATGGGGACACTGGAAAAAGACAGCGCAAAAAGAAACCTTGAAAACATGGTTAAGTATAACGCCCAAAAGCTACATGACATGGGAGTCATAACTTACACGCCGAAAGAAGTATCGCCAAGCGGGAGAGATGAGATGTTTTTATCCAATAAAGGGATACTTGGTCTCTACGGCGGGGCGATAAGCGAACTTTATGGAGTGGCAGAGCTTATGGCTAAAAAGTTCGGCACAGACTATAGAACATTGCAGAAAGAATATAGACAAAGCCAAGCGAAAGCGTAAATGGAACCAATAAAAGAGGAAAAGAATGATACATAAATATAATCCCTTTGAGGATAGAGATGAATTTCTTACGGGGAGGGAGAGGAATGTAATAGGCGTTGGCGCGGCAATACTAGGAAGTGCGGCAATCGGTGCGGCAAGTGGCTACTTCGGTTCACAAGGCAGAGGCGGTGGAGGGACAACCTCAAGCGCACCTTGGGGGCCTACACAGAACTATATCTTAGGTTACACTCCGGGGGAGGGTGGGCAGACAGGGACAGGACTGCTCCCCGAAGCTAGACGATTATATGAGGGTGGCCCACAACAGTATTACGGTGGCAATCAGGTAGCAGGGTTCAACCCCTACCAACAGCAAGCATTAGGTATGCAAGCTCAAAGGGGGATGTACGGTTCGCCGGTAACGCAAGGCGCACAAGCAGGGGCGCAAGCCACAATGGGCGGACAATACTTTGGGCAAGACCCCTCTAGTCAGTATCTAAGCGGTATCGCTGGTGGACAGAACGTAAACCCGGCTATGGGCATGACACAAAGAACAGCGGAAGGCGGATTCTTGGGAGGGAGTCCTTACCTAGATGAAACATTTGGCAGGGCATCGGAAGCGGTAAGTAAACGGTTCCAAGAAACGATCGCTCCCGGTATAGCTGGCAGGGCAGTACAAGGTGGAAGATACGGCTCACCTGCCTACCAGAGGCAACAGGAAGGCGCACAGAGGGCGTTAGGGGAAAGTTTGGGCGGTATGGCCACGGACATCTACGGCGGGTCTTACCAGCGAGAGAGAGGCTTTCAGGAACAAGCTCAAGCAAGACTAGGTGGTCAGTACGCTCAAGGCGTTGGTCAGCAGATAGGTGCGGCAGGGCAGATAGGCGGTCAATACGCTGGAGAACGTGGTAGGCAGATGCAGGCAATGGGGATGGCTCCCGGATTAGCACAACAGGACTACGCCGACATATCTCAGCTATACGGTGCTGGGCAGGCGTATCAGGGATTAGAACAGCAGAACATAGGTGCTGATATGGCGAAGTTCAACTTTGAACAGCAAGCACCTTGGACTAACCTACAGAACTACCAAGGGGCTATTCAGGGTAACTACGGTGGTCAACAGACAACCCCATCTTACGGCGGTAATCCAATGGCTGGTGCGGCAGGTGGGGCAATGGCAGGAATGGGTATGTACAATATGTATCAGCAGAGCCAGAAACCGCAGTATAACCCGATGGCCCAACAGACTTATGGTGGCGGATATCAAGGAGGACAACAGCCGATGTGGAATCAGTCAGCACCTTACCAGCCATATGGTTATGGTGATTACTAATGGCTAACAAATACGGCGGGTTGATGGACGACCCTAAACTTAACGAAGCCTTAGTTTCGATGGGTCTAAACATGATGGCTCGGTCAGGGCCGTCTAAGACAGGCGGAGGGTTCGGACAGATAATGGGACAGTCCGGACTAGCTGGTATGCAGACGTACCAACAGGCACAGCAGAGAGAGATGCAACAGGCGCAGCGTCAGCAGCAGATGGAGATGCAACAGCAGACAGCGCAGAGACAGCAATCCGCATTGGATTTACAAATTGCCAAAACCCAACAACAACCCAAATTAGGACAGAATTATATTAATATATTAAAAGAGCAAGGAGTCGGCTCAAGAGATGCTACACCAGAGCAAATAGCGGCGGCAGGTCAAATAATAGAATCCCGTGCTATAAACCGTAATCTGGCATCATTCGGGGGGAGAGAAGCCGCCAAGAGAGAAGCGCGATTAGATGAGCCTATCTTCAATCCTAACGTGCTATCAAAAATAACAATCGGAGGTAAGCCAGCCCAATTCGGGGTTACTCCAAGACAGTTAATTGAACAAGCGGATTTAATAACCATCCCCGGTAAAGTGGAGGGAGCGACAGCCCAAGAACAAGGGCTGAACCTTGTCAACCAACTTGAAAGTATGCTAGGTGGTTTAAATTCTGCCAAAGGGTGGATGGCGCGATTAACGCAAGCGCCGGGCAGAACCATCGACTTATATTTACAAAGGAATCCAAGTGTTGTTGCCTACAATGATTTCTCCCAAGCGACTGTTGCCCCGCTACTAAGAACAATAGGCGAAAAAGGTAATATGAGCAATAGGGATATTGAGAGGGCGATCAAAGCAATTCCAAGGGTTGCGCCTGTCCCCGATACTAATGAAGTTTCAAAAAGAAAGATAAAAGCATTAAAAGAATTCATAAGCAGAGCCTCCGGTGGCACTATCGAAATGCCTACCACCACCCCGAAAAACATTCCTAAAGGCGCGCCAGAGGGAGCGCAAGTGGCACCTGACGGCAAGATTTACGTCAAACAGGGTAATGAATATTATGAGTGGACACCGTAATGCCTCTTAGAAAAGTTGCGGGTAATCCCCTTGAACAGCCTGTGGGCGGTGGGAATTTAGCCCTTGTAAAAGGAAATCCTTTTATGGATGCCATTGACCCCGGAATAACAGATACATTGGGGACAAAAGCCATAGAAGCACAGAAATTATATGATGAGTTCAACAAGCGAGAACCGGGCATTGATTATTCTATGGGTGCATCTGATTTTGGTTTCAGGATGGGGTTTGGTCGCCAAGACAATGATAAAGAAAGAGCTGGCTTCCTCGATAAGAGCGTAGGCGCACAGAACTGGAAAAAGGATAAGTTCGGTGCGTACATCCTTATGCCGGAAGGTCGTGAAAGGCTAGGGCTTGCTCCGTCAAATATGCCGACTCCCATAGACGAACATCTCCCAACCAGATACGACATAGCCGATATTAGAGGCGAAGCCGCCCCTATAGCCGCCGCTGTTGGGGCTGGTATAGCAACAGGCGGAATGGGGCTTGTCCCCGCTTTGGGGTACACGGCATTAGCAGCAGGTGGAGCGACAGCGTGGGATGAAATCATGGACTATTTCAGAGGTGAAAGCCAAGAAACTAGCGGTGAAATAGGAACTCGCATAGGGACGGAAGCAGCACTGGCTACGGGCGGCGAGATTGTTTCAAGGAAGATATTAGCTCCTATCGGGCGTAGGTTGCTTGCTCCCGAAGCAGGCCGCATATCCGAAAAAGGCAGGCAACTGCTAAAAGAATCACAGGAGATGGGAGCGAAGCCCAGTATTTCTCAAGTAACAAAAGCCCCAATTCTAAGCCGCACACAGTCTATGGTGCATACTATTTTTGGCGACCCTGCCGAACAGACAAACCGCATTGCCATTCAATCTGAATTGGATAGATTGCTGGCTGTTTCAGGCTCACAGCCAGCGTTAAGGAAAACGGTATGGGAGGAAACGACTGCTTCAATAAAAGCCGCACGGTCAAAACTAGCCAAGACTGCGGCAGGAAAATACGATGCTATTGATAGTGTGGTGGGAGGTAAGCCGATAGTCCCTACAAGCAGAACGAGGGCGATGGTAGATGAAATTGTCGGGGAAAGTCCGAAAACGGAGACAGGAGAGCTGATATTTATTGCCCCGGAAACACAAAAGTTCTTAAAGAATATGTCCAAATTGCCGGAACACATGACAACATCACAAATGCAGGTTATCAGACAAGAGTTGTTTCAAGCAATGAGAGGGAATAACCTCATCCCCGGCTTGAGTCGCCACAATGCCAGAAAGTTATACAACTCTCTAGGGCAAGACTTTGACCGCATAGGTGAAGAACTTACCTTAGAAGCCTACAGCCCTACGCCTAGATACGCACCGGGATTTGAAGAGCCTATTGACCCGTCCGTTGTCCAGTACATGAGCGGTAAGGCTGTCCGCCCAGCTGCCAGGCAAAGGGTGGCCGAAAAGAAACTATCCAATTTGCAGGCTTCGGCGGAAAAAGTTAAGCCGATGTTAAAAGAAGCCGGTGAATATTACAAAAAAGAAATTGCCAAGTTTGACGACGAACTAATTGCGCGAATAACTAGAGACCCTTCGGAAGCCGGGAGTATCGATCCTGAAACCTTAACGGATGTTATCTTCAAGAAAGGGCGGGGGTCGAGGGTAGAACGAGTCAGGGCAGTAGTGGACGATGAGACATGGGCGAAGGTTCAGTCACAGTCTATGAAAAGAATCCTTGATGACGTAGTTCAAGCCACACAAGACCCTGAAATGCAGGTGTTCAATGGCAAGGCGTTGGTGGACACGCTTAATAAGTATGACAGGGCGACTCTGGGAGCGATGTTTGGCAAAAAGAAAACAGAAGAATTGTATAAGTTTGCAAGAGTGACCCAATATGTCACCCAAAACGTAAAAGCGAGAAGCGGTGGGATTGTCGCCGCAGGAATAGCCGTGAGACCGTTAAAGCATCTTGGGGTATTAATGAAGTTCCGAATAATGACCTCGTTCCTCAATTCCAAGTACGGCATTAAATGGCTCACGACAGGACTGGAAGTACCCAACACAAGACGCGGGGCAAATGCTCTCGCTAAAGTTGTATCACAATTTGAGATGCTGGCAGACGAGCAGACCGGAGCCGAATACACAGTCCCGTCACTTGGAGGACAACCCCCATTAAGGAACATCCCTACCCAGTAAGGACTCCCTGCTTAACTCTCCTTTCGTTCGTAAGGATGATACAGTGTAGGAACTCCTCTGACAGAGACACTATTTTAGCTTCCCTTCTTTCGTGGCCTGCCAACCCTATTGTCCTATCATATCTATTGTTTGGTATCTTCCCAAATTCAACATCAAAGTATACATGGCAATGACTACACAAATAAGCAGACATCAAATCGCTACACTTGATACCTTTCCCCTTGCCGTAAGCGTGTTGCCTGAATCCTGTATAGTGAGCAGAACATACCCCTTCATAGCTCCCACATTTTACGCAAGGTTCGCCTTTAGCCGCCGCCAGTATCTTAGGTAACCGGGCGGGGTTGAGTTTTGGAATTGGGTTAGTCATGATTGTTTCCACGGCGCAGTCGAATACCACATCTCAAAATCTTGCTTCTCTGTCGGCTTATCATCTAGCTCACGCTTGCTTGCTATCCCAAACCTGTCTCTAAAGAAAGCCTCCGCGCCTTTCCTGTCGGCAGTGTATTTTTCGCCCATCAATGGAAATTGCTTAACCACCCAATTATGAAAATCAGGATTATTACTAAGCCCAATAGCCCGTCTACAGTTCTGCCCGGTAGGTTCCTTTGGCGGTTTTGCAAGTTTCCCAGTGAGCTTTACAGTTGTCTTTGGAGGTTCCCCTTTCGGCTCTACCGCCCTACACCTAGCCGCTAGGATCATCCCTTTGGTATTAGCTTCTACAAACTCATCCCATACGTCTTTAGGGATTTCAAAGGATACGCGATAAACAGGCCCTTTCTCGGTTTTTGAGAAACTTGGGTTGGGGTTCAAGAACTCAATGTCAAATACTTCGCCGGTTGTTAATGGATTCACTTCTTCCCCTTGCGTATAATATATAAATTTTGTATAAACTTCATGCCGTCAACTACAACCCTTTCTATCAACAAGTATGAAAAGTATAATGCTATCAACGTAACGATGTAGTGTTGGTGAGCAAAGTCCCAGAAAGTCATCCCTTCACCCTCCAAACTGCAATAACGGTAATACCGCATATCCACAATGCGCCGTACACCATGCACTTTTTAAAACGCATCCATAGCGTAAGAGGTTTATAAAGGGCGCAGTCGTTACAGCTACTCCCGTCCAGCTCAACAGGGCAACTGTCGCAAGTGAAGATTATTTGAGGGTAGACGCGCTTACTCATCACAACCGCATTTCGGCTCACCAGTTCCAGGATGCAGTTCCACACCACAGACTTTGCAATGTTCGGTAGATTTGTTCACTCTCATCTTGCTTTTAAACATATCACAGTGAAAAGAAAGTTTCAAGCAAAACTTTTTCTTGACACGGCATTCATAATCTGCCACACTCCTAATCACGATGAGTAGTGCAGAGGTAATCAATAAATTTCGTTTCGCCCTCGGTGCGTCTTCAAATCTGCAACTCTCATCGGTTAAAGTTCTACAAGCGCATCGGGGGCATTTAAACCGGCACTCTTATAGGGAGGAGAGATAATGAGACAGAAGTTGGCAAAAGTAGAGGGCGTGTTTTTTGGCAAAGAAGGTCATGGCATCTTGACGATGAATATAGGGCTTGATTATGGCGATGGTGGTCATCAAAGTTTTGGTGGAATATCTCTCGGTGGAAAAAGCGGAATAGACTACATAGAGAAAATTCTATCCCTGTTCAGAATCAACGAACTTGACGAAATGGTTGGACGAACTGTCTACGCTTTATTTGACAGCGAGGGAATCAACGCCACTATAAAAGGACTTGAAATGCCCTCTTTTGATGGTGGCGGTAAATTCGTTACTAAAGAATGGCAAGCAGAAATGGGCGTAAAGTAAATGACCGGAGCCAAAACGATGACCCAAAACGGACGTTTCCTCCCAGATGCGTCCGAGTCCCCAGAGGGGCGGGGATCACTACCCCGCCTCTCACCCTCTATGGTGATTAAATGAAAGCAAGCACTAAGGCGACCATCAGTGCCGCAATAACGTACATATATATCTGCATAGGCGTAGCGTATGCGTTCGATGCGGAAATGGAGTTGTTACCAGTTGCAATTATCTTAGCAGTCATGTTTTTGGTAGCAGCCTTCACCTTTGCTCTCACCGGATTCTGGCACCGAGTATGGGTGTTAATCGATAAGAAGAGGGATGCTAAATGACATTCGTAACCTGTAGTGCGGGATGCCAAAAACTATTTGCCACCCCTAACCAAACCGACACAGTATGCCCTAAATGTGCCTCAATGGGCGTTAAGCCACCGGCAACGCCTAAACCTATACCAATAGAGCTATCGAACCGCCCTTGCGTAACACGCGGTTGCAAGGTAATACCGCGTCAGGGTCGTAAATGCTGTTCCAGGCATATGATCCTACTGCAAGCGGCACGGAACAAGGTACGGCGTGAAAAGAAATTAATTGAGAGGATGGCAGTATGACCATAACAATAGAAGCTGAACTCACTATCCGCGTACCGGATATGTACGAATGCACCGATCCTGATTTTGCATATGCGACCGTGACCGTAACCGGCGCACTGAATAAATGGAAAGTAAAAAGAGCGGTTTATAAATTCACTGGCGATGAAGTTGAAAAAAGCGTACTAAGCGGCAAGAACAATACCGTTGCCATCATAGAAGCCGCTAATACCGCATTGTCAAAGTTACGGAAGAGGTAGTCAAGTGATGGGTATTGAAAGTACGAAAATTCAGATGTTCACGGATAAATACCGTTGCGATACGTGTAAGACTGGGTATATGGAGTGGAAGGGCATGACATTAATGAGCGATCCGCCGCAATATCCTCATATTTGCGACAAATGCGGAACCGAGAAAACCTTCATCGGCATACATTATCCATGTCAAAGTTACCGAGAAATAGAATGATTGAAGTCCGAACAACCCCAAAGGGCCGCTTCTACGACACCCTGCCGTCCATCACCACAGTTTTGCCTTCACCTGAATGTCCAAAAGGAATGACCGGCGAACAATGGGAGGCAACGTTGGCAACCGCCGCCGCTTTCGGTAACATTATCCACGATGGTTGTGAGCAGATCGCAAACGGCGAAGCCCCGGACGTAGACGCGCCAGAGGATAAACTTGAAATGGCGGGGCATTTCCTATCCGTGTATTGGGAGTGGTTTGATGAAAATGTAAAAGAGGTTCTACACATTGAGCAACCGTTTATAAGCAAGACTCTCGGCTACGGCGGCACACCGGACATAATTGCAATTCTTAATGACAGCGACCTGCCAGCCGTTATAGACATAAAAGCTATATGGCCTCCATCGGCAAAGCAAAGGGCAACTTACGAAATGCAGTTAGCGGCACAAGGGATGCTTTTTGGCAAGCCTCACCGCCGCATATCGCTAAGGCTACGAAAAGAGTCACCGGAAAAACCGCCACAGATAAAAGAATATCCGCATGATGATGACAGGGCGGCATTGGTAGAGATGAGATTTTTAAACTATTTGGAAGGGTTCAAGCTCGACCTAAAAATGAACGGAGGGAAATGATGGAAAATGAAGCAGGGGCATTACAGGGAGTACCGATGGGAACATTTACACCGCCATTGGTAAAAGAACCAACGCGAAGCGTGGATATAAAAGACCTTGCCGCCGCGCTTGCAAAAGCGCAAGGGGATATAGGGGACATCAAGAAAAATGTCACAGTGTCGATAAAAACGAAAACCAGCGGCACCTATAAATTCAACTACGCAGACCTCGCGGCAATTAGAAGGGCTATCCAAAAACCTCTGTCAGACAACGGACTGTCATATACGCAGTTCCCCGCGCCGGGCGACAAGCTGGGGCTAGTGACGCGCATTATGCACTTATCGGGGCAATGGTATGAGACTCCACCGATATACGCACCCTCACAAGCAACGGACATGAAGGGGCTTGGTGGTAGCTACACTTATCTACGGCGATACAGCTTGACGATGGTATTGGGAATTGTATCAGACGATGACCTGGACGCAAGCCCGGCAGACGGCGACATGGTAGAAAGCGCAAAAACAACGCAGCCTACGAAAAAGGTTCCCGTAACAAAACCCGGTAGTGCTGGCAATGACCAAGAACTTGGCAAACTAAAACACGGCGCACTGGAAAGCATCGAAAAGCTACCGGAGGGGCAACGTGCGGCATGGCGCAAAAAGGTAACAGCCTGCAAGAGCGCGGCAGAGGTAGAAAAGGTTAATGACAACTTAGCGGCGGAGTTATTGTAATGGCAAGTTTAAACAAAGTATTCCTTATGGGGAACCTTACACGCGACATAGAAATGCGCTACACACAGTCCGGCACCGCAGTTGCCACTATGGGACTTGCAGTAAACGAAAAGCGCACAAAGGACGGCGAAACGATAGAGGAAGTTACCTTTGTCGATTGCACGTTATGGGGCAAAACGGCGGAGAACTGCGCGGAATATCTATCGAAAGGTTCACCGGTGATGGTGGAAGGCAAGCTGAAATACAGCACTTGGGATGATAAGCAAAGCGGAGCCAAGCGCTCAAAGGTAGATGTAACGGCGATAAGCGTACAGTTTTTAGGCAAAGGTGAATCAACTGGACAGCAGGAACAACCGCCAGTAGATGATAGTTCGGTACCTTTTTAATTTGCTTGTATTGTTATATATTCTGTGATAGTATTAAATAAATATTAACAAGGAGATATTATGGCTGTAAAGATAGAGAGCAATATACCCATTCCGCAAGTGGCAAATGCAAAAGCAGATGCCAAACTAACCCCATTTGAAAAGATGGAAAAGGTCGGGGATTCTTTTGTAGTTAAGTTAGCGGACACCGGTAGTGAAAACATCCATTCATTCATAGGATGGATAAGGGGAAAAGTTCAGTACAACGCCTTGAAAACCGGACGAAAATATACCACAAGGAGACTACGCAACCCTGACAGTATGCGTGTCTGGCGTATTAAATAAGGGGAGATCATGAACGAAAAAGGATTCACAATTATAGAAGGAATGGTTGTGGCTGGTGCATTAGTAGTGGTCGGAATAGTTGCTACCTTAATAGCGGTTGCCATAAGATGGCTGTGGCTTGCCGCGTAACCGAACAATAACCCAACAAGGAGAGATGAGATGGGAGCTTATATAAATCCAAAAGATATGACGAAAGAACGGTGGCTAGATGAGTTTGCTGAAAAGCGGCTTCCTTCGCCAAACTTCGAGGCAACCCCAGATGGCTACTTGCCGGTTGTGCTTGTGGATAACGGGATATTTACTGCCGCTGGAATAGCGTACAGCCCAGACGAACTTGCAGTATTCAATACCCCTGACGGGCGAGAAAAGGAATGGTTTATTGCAAAAATAGACGATCTGCATACGGTATCACCGGAACTAGGTTCTTACCTTAAATAACAAATCAACAAGGAGAAAGATAATGAAAAGACAATGTAGCGACTGTGAAGCGTATGAATTCAGACAATCGACCAAAAGTGAAAGGAAGGTGAGGGGGCAAAAACCAGAGATAATTAATAAAGAATCAGGAGACTGTCACCTAAACCCGCGTGATACGGATGTGCAATCTATCTACTGGTGTATGCAGTTTGTGGAAAAGACTAAGTAACCAATGAGCGAACACACAGAACAAAAGCAACTCGTCACCTGGGCGCGTGAGAACGTCCATAAGTACCCGTCCCTTAAATGGCTCTACGCCATTACCAACGGCACTCACAGGGGGCGTGGAGCAAAGGCCGGTATCCATACGAACCGATTGAAAGCGGAGGGTATGCTAGTAGGCGTTGCTGATATATGCCTACCAGTCGCCAGAATCGTTAATGGGTTACGCCATCACGGACTTTATATAGAAATGAAGGACGGGGACAAGGAGGTAACGGATGCCCAGCGGTCTTTTCTGGCGGGGATGGAAGCAGAGTGGTATAGGGCAACTGTTTGCCGTTCGGGTATTGAGGCGATTGAGAGGCTGGAACATTACATTAAGGGTGAAAGGTGGACGGCATGACCCCGGTAGCAATAAACGCAATCGGTGGCGGGGCTCTCCTCTTTACAGGTGGATTCATAGCCGGATGGATAGCCAAGCATTACCACGCTAAATGGTGGGGAGCATATAAGAAATATACCAAGCCTGGGTTCGCAGTAGAACACCATGACGATTGGGAAAGGATGAAATAGATGAGAAAAGTAATAATCATAGCCGTCTTACTGTTAGGTGGCTGTACATATGCACTACCTAAAGATTTTTAATCATGCGAAGGCGTTGAACAACACAGCAGCTGGTCTATTGTGACGAAGGTGTATTCAATGGATAAAGTCGCTTGGGTAGAAGGAAAATGGGATTGCGTTGATAATAAGCTCGTATATCACACACAGGACACAAAACCATGACCACAAAAACATACCCTGAAATGAATGAGAAGATCGTAGGGATATTACAAATAGATGATAGCCCTCACTCACAGTATGCCGCACAGCGCATCAAGGAATTAGAGTCCAACCTCCTCGCCAGCGAACTTGAGAAAGCGGCGTTGGTGGAAGCGTTGGAACACGTAGACGCGCAATGGGAAAAAGCAGAAAAAGTAGAATGGAAAGGTGGTTATCCAATTCTATTAGCTGGAATTAAAACAGTTAAAAAAGCCCTCAAATCCGCAAAGCCCATGTATGAAGCGCGGCTCAAGGAAGTGGAGGCAGAGATAGAGTTTTTGAAAAGGATTGAGTGGACTACCGTCTATTATAAAAAAGAAGATGAGACGATATGGGAATGTTTAATATGTGGCTGTAGTCAAGAAGAAACTCACAATAAAACCTGCGAACTCGCTTTACGCATAGAGAAATTAGAAGCAGAGCTCAAGGCTATTAACGAGAAGTTAGGAGAGATGGGATGAGCCAAATATTATGCTGGTTAGGCTTCCATAGCTGGATAAGGAATGGCTTTGGCTATGTATATCAGTTTTATTGCTGTGACAGAAAAAGCG
>SDBT01005130.1_pt1 | contig 22083 bp, 30 predicted proteins | sample 2277101 | NCBI WGS metagenome assembly SDBT01 (sample SAMN10404973, study PRJNA504765) | marine sediment metagenome | isolation source: marine sediment core GS10_PC15, 103 cmbsf | place: Arctic Ocean: Southern Knipovich Ridge | collected 2010 | reverse complement strand
AAAATTGGAGATTACAAACTTAATAAAAAGATCCAATATGTTTGGTTGGTAATTTTAACAATTTTTGTAGGAGTAAAAAAATTCATAGGAGGATAAAATGGGAGCATACGACGGAACATACGTAACACTTGTATCAGTAAGAAGGACTAGTGGAATCTTAAGCACTGAGATCTCAGATGCAGATGTAAAAGCAGTTATAGACGAATGTGAACCACAAGTAGAAAGATATTTTAATACTGTTTTTATGCCAAAAGAAAGAATAGATATCTTGAATGGAGATGGCACAAATAGATTACTTCTTGATAAAAATCCATTATTAAGTGTCAGGGAATTGAAGATTGAGGGTACAACTGAAGATCCTGCAAACTTGGAAATTTACAAAGAATCAGGTTATATCTTCCTGGGAGAAGATGCAGACACTTCTAAATTTAGCAATAAAAGAAATGCTATTGTAGTAAAATATATTCATGGCCTGGTAGAAGAAAGTTCTACAAGCTCGACTACAAGTGCTGCAGAAGTTGCAGGCACAAATGTTAGTATTGCTTTAGCATCAATTACAGATTTTGCTGATGAAGATTGGATTGAGATCATTGGGATGGATGGTTACAGAGAAGTTGCTCAGATTAATGCAACTCCTGGAGCAGGAGCAATAGTAGTTGATCAATTAGTTTTAGCTCATGAATCTGGAAGCACAGTCACAAAACTAGAAATGAGTACAAACTTTTCAAAGTTAATGAATATTCTTTGTTCAATTGCAATGGTTGCTAGAATTATTGGAGAATCTTATACTGATATAGTTGGTTATAATATAGGGGAAATGAGAGTACAAAAAGGTGAACCTTATACTCAGTGGCGTGAGACTGCCTTACAATTAAATAGAGAAAAGGAAGATCTTATGAAAAGAATAAGCATTAGACCTTACATAGTATAAAATGAAAAAGAAAACAATTATTTTATTGAGTATTTTATTTGGATTAAGTTTAATTTTATTAATTAGCGCAGATTGGACTCCCCAGGAGAATATTAATTTAAGAGATTATTATAATATAACAAATGTTCCTTATTATAATGGAACCAATATAAATATCACTGGACTTTATTATGGAAATGCAAGTCAATTAACTAATATACCAACAGGAACAGAAAGTGATCCTTATTGGGCATTAAATTATACTACGTTTTTGACACACGTAACTTGGTCTACAGCAAGTAATGGAACTTTGATGTTTGCTTCAAATTGGAATGCAACAAATACTTCTTATTATTTAGTAAGTAATCCTTTTGGATTTTATAATTCTACTGTTTTTGATTATACAGATTATCTTCTTTCTGCTAATTGGAATGCGACTAATACAAGTTATTATTTAGTTACAAATCCATTTGGATTTTACAATTCAACAGATTTTTCTATTAGTAATTATTTTACAAAAACAAATATTTTAGGATTTAATTATTGGAACTCAACGTTTGCAACTTTTAACAAAACTTATGCAGACACATTATATTCAACAATTAGTGAACCTTTATGGGGAGGAAACTATTCAACTTTCTTAACAGTATCAGGATGGAATGATTCAGGCCTAATTCAAGATTGGAATGCAACAGGTTATATTATTGATTGGAGTTATGTTAATACATGGGACACAAGCTGGTTAGCAAATTGGACTGCTTACAATGACACGTGGACTTCCACTGATTCAGAGATTTGGTCTGTTGCTTCAAATGGAACTTTTGCTTTAATAAATGAGCCGTATTGGACTGGTAATTATACAGCCTATAATGATTCTTGGACTTCTACTTATAATGATAGTTATGTTCCTTATACAGGAGCAACTTCAAATTTAGATTTAGGAGCAAATAACTTTTCTGTTGATACTTCTGTTTTATTTGTTGATTCTAATAATAATAGAGTAGGAATTGGGACAAGTTCTCCAGACTCTGCATTTCATATTAAAGCAAATATTGCTGGATCTGTTGGCTCACACCCAGCAGGACAAATAATTATTCAGAATCCTGCTGATAGTGTAACATCTAACGTAGTTATTACTGCTTATGAATCAGATGGCAGTGGTGACCCCGACCAGCAACTTTGGTATCTTGGAAGCTCATCAAGTAGCAATTCAAATATTATTTTGTTAAATCGAAGAAATGCCCTTCTTCAGTTTGGAACAAATGATACTACACAGATGACTATTTTAGGTAACGGTAATGTTGGTATTGGAACATTTGCTCCAACACATAAGTTAAATGTTGTTGGAGATGCAAACATAACAGGATTGATATATGGAAATGGTTCTCAATTAACAGATGTTTCAGGTGCAGAAACAACTTGGAAAGCAAATTATTCAGGTTATTTAGTTGTTGCTGGCTGGAATGATAGTGGTTTAATTCAAGACTGGAATGCGTCTGGATGGATTACTGACCAGAGTGGAACTACTTCTGATGCTACATGGGTAGCAAACTGGACAGCATACAATTCAACATGGAGTGCAGGAGCAACATGGAATGCTAATTTTACAAATATGGTTGTTGATTGTCCAGCAGGAAATTATAGTTACGGAATGTATCCAAATGGAACATGGCAATGTAGAAATGATATAAGTGGGGCGGCAGCAGAAACAGATCCTTATTGGGGGGCAAATTACACTGCTTACAATGATTCATGGACAACTACAGATGCAGAGATTCAAGCAGCAGAACTTGATCCAAAATGGTCTGCTAACTATACAGCATACAATGATAGTTGGACAAGCACAGATTCAGAAATATGGGGAGTTTGTTCTAATTCTACTTTTGCAAATATAGATGAGCCTTTATGGTCTGGTAATTATTCAGCATATAATACTAGTTGGACAACTGATACAAATACTTGGGATGTTTCATGGGTTGCAAATTGGACAGCTTATAATTCTTCTTGGAGTCCTCAAACAGAAACAGATCCTATCTTTGCAGCATGGGATAACTTTACTGGGATCCCTCATGCAACACCTTCTAATGGAGATGTAACACATTTCTCTTGGGCAGATGAAATATATGATTGGGCAGTTGGATTATTCTTGCAAAGTATTGTCACAGATACAAGTCCACAACTAGGAGGATATTTAGATACTAATAGTCAAAACATTGGAAGTACAAGTGATGAGATAGAAAATATTTATGTGGGAGATACCACAAGAATTTATTTTGGAGATGGTCAAGATTCAAGTATTTATTATAATGGTACGACCTTAATAATCAGTGGATAAAATGAAATGGCAAAAAGAGTTTACACAGAGACAGTCAAGAAATGGTTAATTAGATCAGGAATAATAGTTGGAACTATTATTGGAGGAATCTTTCTTTATTTATTTGCTATTGGGGCTATTTCTAATGTGTCTTATTCAGGTGATACAGTCTGCGCCGGAACAGAGTTAGATCCTTGTTATGCTTATATTAATTTTACTGCTAATGAAGATATATTTATTTATCCAACAGATTATGATCCTTGGGGAAGAGAAACATTATTTGATTTTGATCCAGCAGTTAAGTCCTGGAAACTTCAAAGGAGCTGGGGATCTGGATGGCGAAATATTCCTTTAGATAGATCTTGTACAGGTACTTGGTGTGGATTGTCTAGTTCTAAAGATACTAGAAAATTCAGTGTAGCATTTAGAGAAGGAAGAGATTATCAAATTAGAATAGTTGCTTATAAAAATTCACCTTATGATACAATCAAGTGGGGAGCTTTCTCAGGAGTAGATGAAATAGATCCTGTTTGGAAAAGTCCTTATGAAAATAAATATACTCCTGGAAGTGAAACACATTGTAAAGATGGAGTTTGTAATCTAATTCTTTACTCTGGGATAAGATTTGTAGAGGAAGATAAAAATTGGAAAAATGTAGAGGATGCAAGAAGTTTAAAAGGATCAGGAGTTGAATGTGTTGTTGAATCTGACGGAGAAAACTTGGTTGAATGTGTTGATTGGAATTATACTAATATTGAATTAAGATTAAGTAAAGATTCTGTTTCTTTGACTAGTAAGGAAGTTCCTATTAAGATTTATGAAAGGAATGTAAGTAATTATTCTCAATTAATTTTGAAGTCTGAGGTTAAAGAAAGTTTTAGTTTATTAAGTAATCAAAAAGATGTTGGTTTAAGCAATTTTAATTATGGAGATATAATTCACTTTGGTGATAAGAGTACAACAATTCAATTACAAGATGCTGATAGTGAGAATTTGAAGGATGCTCTTGTTTCGAGTAATACACCAACTACTAATTATGGGACTAGCGTAACATTAAGGTGGGGTGTTTATAATCCAGCTGTATTGAGAATATATAGGAGTTATATAACATTTAATTTATCACAATTACCAGATAATGTTGGTATAAATGAGAGTTCTATTTCTTTTAAATGGGTTGCTGGATTCGAACATGATTATGCAGTACATCATGTATATGATGATTGGAAAAATGACACAGGTTCAAATATATTAAATGAAACTCAAATACATTGGAATAATCAACCATGTGGTGGCACAAGTTTTGATAATGATACTAATTGTAATCTGACTTATGAGGATAATAACAATATAGATGCTGGAGGTTGGTGGACTTGGGATGTTACAAATGCTATGATAAAAGATTATGGTAGAATGAATATTTCTTTTGTAGGAAAAGCTAAAGTTGAGGAAACAATTGGGAGTGATTATGGAGATTTTCATTCAAAAGAATATGCAGTTGATACAACATTCAGACCTTATCTTAACATAACTTATTTTACTAATATTTATGTAAATATAACAGACCCAACAACAGCAAATTCAAAAAGTGTTTCAAGTGGAGACAACATTACAATAACTTATAATTATGTTGGGGATGGGATAAATATAACCTCTGGAGTTACGACAGACACTGTTCTTATTGGGGGGACAGTAGCTAATCCAATACTTTATGATTATAATGATACAATTGAAACAAAAGTTCCTTCTTCTTGTTCTGATGCTTTTTTAAATACAGGAGTTAGGGCTTATAGTAATTGGACCACTACAGGAATAGGAACTAAAAAGGTGGTTAAATTTTTATTATGGCAATATGATGCATCAATGGGCACAACAGAGCAAGCAGATATTAGATTTTATCTTGCTGATGGTACTGGTATTGCAGGGTCAAATATTACTATAAATGGAACTGGTGTTAATGAATGGACTTCAGTAGAATATCCAATTCCATTTGAGATTACTCTTGGAGAAAGTTATTATGTTGGGATTGCTCTACCTAATGCACAATATAATCTTGCAAGAGATACTGGTGCAAATTGTGCAAATTATTTACCGAATGATGGATCATGGTATACTGCAAATGCAGGAGATTTAGCTGGAAATGTTCCTTTCTCAACACAATCATCATTTCATTATGGAATTTTTGGAATTGGTTATTATAATCTTACTCAGATAGAAAAAACAATTTATACATCAGGTATTGGATGGCAACATAATGTGACTGTTCCTACTTTTGCAAGTGGTTTAAAGGATTTATTTTTAAATGCAACTTGGAATTTACATACAGAGAATGAGACTCAAACAAATGCAATCAGTTATGGAGTGACTGACACATGCACCTATTCAAGTGGAAATTGGGCAGTTGATTGTTTAGATAATTGTTCAATTGATTCGAATGTAAACTTAGGAGGAAATAATATTAGTTTATCAGGAGCAGGTCATTTTGATATATCTGCAAACATAACAAATTTTAATAAAATATTTTTATGGGACACTTGTGATATTAGATTATATCCAGGGGGACAATTTATATAAAATAAGATATTTAAAATAACATGCCAGAAATAAAAACAGAACACTATACAGGAAGTGATTGTACAGGAAGTTCAGGTACAGCAAATAGAACCTTAACAATATCAAATGATGCAACAACAGCAGATAACGGATTTTTAGTTTATGTTAGTGGGATTGCATTGGCCTTAACAAGTCAATATACAGTAGTTCATGCTTCTTCAGATACGGTTATAACTTTCTTAAATCCATTATGGGATGATCAAACAGTTACCGTGCATTATGCTCAACAGATAGCTGGAGCAGGAGAACAACCAGATTCTGAGGATTTTTCTAGGGGGCCATTAGCAGACTTTGGAGTTGAGGTAGTTAGAACTCCTGTAACAATGATAACAGATTTCCATGGAAATAAAGATTATACAGATGGAACCGACGAGACAATAGATGTTGTTTTTGAAAATCCTGATAAGAAATTTACATTAGATAAAGGAGGATTAACAGAGGTTTACGACGCTAAGATGTTTATAAAGTCAGATCAAACAATGAACAAATACGACAAGATAACTTATGATTCTAAAGTTTATAGAGTTGATACTGTAAGTCCAAGGAATTTTAATGGGACTACAATGTTCAAGGCAGTAATTCTCTTTTTTCTAGCAGATGAATGAAATTGAAGAGAGGCTTGAAAAGGCCTTGCCAAGAATTGTAATAAGATTTCAGAATGAACTTGTTTTAGCATCACCTGTTGATACAGGCCGTTTAAGAAATTCTATTAAAGTAATAGTATATGAAGAAGGCTTAATTATTTTTATGGTAGATTATGGAAAGTTTGTAGAGTTTGGAACTCCACCACATATTATAAAACCAAAAGATAAAGAAGCATTAAAATTTAAAGTAAAAGGAGGAAAACCAATCTTTGCAAAAGTTGTTAAACATCCTGGAACAAGACCAAATCCATTTATTAGAAATACAATTCAAAATAAATTGAGACAAATTATAATTGAGGAAATTAGCAAATAGTTTTAAATACTTCTTAGATTTTAAAATATTAATACTTGAAGGAGTCAGATGAGGGGGTCAGACTACTTCGACACAAAGGTGTAAGTCCCAGAGTCAAAATAAAAAAGATGCCCCTCAAAAGCCAAGCGGCAAGAGAATCCAAGCGGAAAATGAATATTCAAAACATAAAGCAAGAGCAAGTAGTATTTCTAAGGAACCAAGATATTTTTTCAATCTCGGAAAGAGATGTTGCAACAACAACTGCGACTGGAACTCTTTCAGGAACAAAAATAATTACTATTTCTAGAACAAATGTGAGAAATATTAGATCTATTACAGTTGCAGCAGTTACTAAAGTATTAGGTACTGATTGGACAGCAAATTATACTCATGCAAATGGATGTGTGATTACTTTTGGATCTAATCAAACAGGAGATTATATTGTGACTTATGATTATGGAACAGACAAAATATTTCCAGATTTTCCAAGAGGAGATCTAACAATTGATTCTTATCCAAGAATTGCAGTTGATATTTTAAATGTAAGTATAGATGCTCATGGAATTGGAGGAAGTCAATTTATTTCTAATATTGCTTTTACAGTAGTTGCTTATGATGACAACTCTGATGATTTAGATGGATATATTCAAACAATTAAAGATGCCTATGTTACAAATGCTAAGTTATTTTATTATTTGAAATTTATTAAGCCGACATTGATTGGGCCTACAATTAATAGTCTAGACAAAAAAGATGAGATCATGCAAAAGAATATAGATTTATTAGGAATGTTCGAGGTGGACACAGCATAATGGATAAAATAAAATTAAAGAGATTATGGACTGATGTAGCACAAGGCAAGATTTCAGAAAAAGATGCAAAATTACTCATAAATCCCAAAAAAAGAGATTCTGGTAAGCCAAAACAAGCAAAAAAAGGTAATACTCGTAAGAGATCAATTAAAGTACAGGAGGTTATTAAATAATGACACAAACATATACAGGAGGAGGAGGAACAATAGCACTTTATGGTTTTGAGGATATGGTCGGTTGGACAGCAGTACCAGGAAGCCACACTGCAAGTGCTGAAACTCGAGTACCATTCGGACAAGGAGTTGAAGTAACAATGTCCAGAACAAACAATGCAGAAAGAGTGTTCGGAGTTGGAGCAAGAAATGCAACAGCTACAATAAACAAGCAATACGGAGGAACCATGACTATTAGTGGGATGCTTTCAAATGCTTATTGGCTGTTGGGAGTTTTAGGAGTAAATAATGATGCAGGATCAGCAGGAGTTTGGACTCATACTTATACAGAAGCAGATATCTTGCCTAGTTTTACAACAGATCTTGGATTTGATTTGGGCACAACAGACTTTGAAAGTTCTGTGGTTGGATGTGTGATCGGTTCATGTACAATCAGCGCAGCAGTAAATGAGGCTTTGAAATTTAGTTTAGATTGTTCATTTAGATATGAAAATCTTGGAACTTCAAAATCAAATGATATTGTAGATGTAGAACCAGTTTTTACATTTGCACATGGAAGTATTGAAATGCCAGATGGATCAGCTATTGCAGCAGTTCAAAGTTTTGAGTTGACTATAAATAATAATGCAGAACCAGTATACGGAGTTGGATCTAGATTCATGACTGGGGTTGTAGCAAAAAACAGAGAATATAATTTCTCAATGACAGCAGCATTCAATGATTATACAGCTCTTTTGACATACTTTATGAATGGAACAAATACAGCAACTGCGCCAGTAGCAGGAAATAGTGCAGCAACAACAATGGCATTGACATTTACAAATGCAGAAGGAGATATTTTGGATATAACTTTGACAGGAGTTTATCTTAATGAGGAAACATTGCCACAAAGTCCAACAGAAGTAGTAAAAGAAGATGTAACTGGATGGGCACACGCATGCACAAATGTAGTTTACACAAACGATATTGAGACAGCACCGAAGGCAACAGTTATTTAAAATGGATGAAGAAAAGAAAATTCCAGATTTGGGTATAGATGCAAGGAATAGAATAATCGAGCAAAAAAAAGACATTCCTTTATTAGTTAATGGAAAAGAAGTGATGATCACTATCAGGAAATTAAGTACTGGTGTGAGAAATAAGATTCGAAGTGAATGCACAAAGACAACTATTCTTGGAGGACAGCCACAAGTCAAAATTGATGAATCTGAAATACAAGAAAAGATTCTTGCTCAAGCAATTGTAGAAGCACCTTTTGAAATTACAGTAGAAGTAATCAAAACACTTCCATGCGAAGTAACTGATTATTTATTTGATGAGTATAGTCAATTTGCAGAACCCTCACAAAAAAAAAATTCAGGATAAGGGAAAGTCTAAAGGGGAATCATCTGGATGATCCAGAAATCTCAGAAGTCTTTACTTATTGGTTTTTTGCAAATAGATTTGGTTATACTCCAGAGCAAGTAGATAATCTTCCTTATGATATGATGGTGTATTTTGTAGAATTAGAAAGAGAACTCAAAGTACAAGAGAAAATAAATATGAAAACTTAAAATGGCAGGAGAATTTGAAATTAAAGTACCTATAACACTCAAGGGGGGAAGAGAAGGAGAGAAAGTTGGAAAACAAATTGGAGAAAAGATAGCAACGCAATTGAAAAAAACCTTTCAGGCTGTTAAAATTGGGGGAGTTCCTGGACCAGGAGCAGGACCAGGACTGTTGGGTGTGTCAAAAGGCCTTAAAGGAGTTGCAACAAAGCTTGGTGCTGTTGGATTAGCTCTGGGAGCAATTATTGGAATTTTAAGAAAATCAAGTCCTTATCTTAAAGGAATATTTTCAATTTTTGGTAGGGCATTTATGATATTTTTTAGACCTTTTGGAGATTTCTTAGCAACATTACTTAGACCATTAGCAATTTTGATGATGAAGATGGCTGTAGCTTTTATAAAATGGACAAGACCACTTCTTGGAGCTGCTAGAGAAGGAGCAGAAGCTGCACCTCAAATTCCTACAACAGGAACTGTAGCAGATGTTCCAATAGGTATTGCTAACTGGGCATTACAAGTAGGGGGAGCAATTGGAGGAGTAGTTTATGAATTAGGAAGGGGTGCTTTTGAATTAGGTGGAAAAATAGGCCAATGGTTATATGATACAGTTATAGAACCTGTTGGAAAATATCTTGCAACAAAGATTCTTGATATATGGGATTGGACTAAAGATTTTGCTAAATGGTTGTGGGAAAAAATAACAAGTATTTGGGATTGGGGAAAGAATTTTCCAGAATGGATGTGGGAAAAAATAACAAGTATTTGGGATTGGGTTAAAAGTTTTCCAGAATGGATTTGGGAAAAAATAACAAGTATTTGGGAATGGAATAGAGACTTTGGAAGTTGGTTGTGGGATAAAATAACATCTGCATTTAGTAATATTAGAAGTTGGCTAGGGGGAATAGGGATGTATCTTTATGAACAAATTACAAAAAGTATAAAAAGTGCGTTTAGTGGATTTAAATTTGGATGGTCTTGGTTTTGGTCAAAAGGGGGAGGACAAGTTGGAATCCCTAATGTTCAAAGTGATGGAATGTATAAATTACATCGAGGAGAAGAAGTTGTTCCAAGAACAAAAGTAGGACAAAATAAATCGGTTGTTTTGAATCCAACATTTAATTTTTCAGGAAATATATCTAGTGATTTAGATGTAGATGAAATTGCTAGAAGAGCAAGTAGGATAACTGAAATGGAATTAAAAAAGAGGGGGATGATCTAATGGCAAATACAACACTTGCTGGAGTAACATTGCATAATGGAACAACTGCAATAATAACAGAAAATACTTGTAAAAAAAATGGAGTTTTAACAATTCTTCCATTGTATCTTAATGATTCAGATCTCACAGATGTATTTGATTTTGGGGGAACAATTAAAATAATTACTTTAACAGGAATTTATATGAATACAACTTTAGCAGCAGTAAAGACCTGGATTGAATCTGTTGAAGCATTAATACAAGGTCATCAAGATGTAGATGCAGGAGCTCCATATACTTTTGTAGATGATTTGAGGGGAACAATTAAAGTTAAGGTACTTGAGTTTAATAGTACGCATATGGAAGCGGAACCGACTAAAATTTCCTGGACTATAAAAATAGTACAATCAAGTACAAATGCATAATGTCAAAAAGAATTTATTCTAGTAGAATCAAAAAATGGGCAATAGGGATTGGAATAATTGGGGTTCCATTAGCGGCTTTGCTTATTTGGTATCTTGTAACTTTGGGGGTAGTTGAAGTAACAGGAATTTCAGGAGATACAATTTGTGCAGGAACAGAAGCAGATCCATGTTTGGCTTATATTAATTTTACTGTGAAAGAAGACATATTTATTTATCCTAGTGAGGATTGGGGTTCTACACCTTTTTATACAGATGTACAGCCAAAATCTGTGGAGATGTATCGCTCCTGGGGATCTAGTTGGAGGCTAATTAATTTATCTAAAGGATGTACAGGAAGTTGGTGTGGATGCTATTGGTGTACCAAAACAAATACTGCGGCCTTTTCTTATGCATTTAGAAATGAAAGTTCTTATCAATTAAAATATGTAGCATTAAAGAAGGATCCAGAGGACACAATCAAATGGGGATTTGGGCCGGAAGATCCTTTTTGGTATGGGGTAAATGATACTGCAAGTATTTCTGTGAGTACAAGTATGAATGTAGAACTTGGAACAGAATTAAATATTTCAACAAATATCTCTGGGGCAAATTTGGTTTGTGTGGATATAGATCACCCAGACTATGGAGATAATTATACTTGTGGATCTCCAACAGCTAATTTTTTGATTAATATTTCTTATTTTAGAAAGACAGAATTTAATGATAGTTCAACAACACAAAACTTAACTTTCCTAGATCCTAATTTTAATTTAAATGCAAGCAATACTGTTCCTGCTGGAATAACTCAAAATGGGACTTACTTATGGGTTGTTGATTCAACAGATGGAGATGTTTATTATTATTACTTAAACGGAACTTATGTAAATCTTTTTGATACAGATGCTAGCGGGAATGCTGCACCTAGAGGAATCACACATAATGATACTTATTTTTGGATTGTAGATTATTCTGATGAGGGAGCATATAGATATTGGATGAACGGAACATATGTTGATTTTTTTGATTTTACTAATGATGATGGAGCAAATGATTATCCTTATGGAATTACTCAGAATAATACTTATTTCTGGGTAGGGGATTATGATGTAAATAGAGTTTATAGATATTTAATGAATGGGACTTACATAGATTATTTTGCTCTTTCAACTGCCAATGGAAATGCAGATGCAAGAGGTATGACTAATAATAATACTTACATTTGGGTTGCAGATGCCGATGGATATGCTTACAAATATACTATGGCGGGAACATATGTGGATTCTCAACAAATTAATGCTATATCAGAAAATGATGCTCCAACAGGAATAATTCAAGATGGAATTTATTTTTGGGTAGCAGATAATGAAGACGATCTTATTTATAAATATGATTTTGATGATTGGTCAGAAGTTACAGCAGAAGGACAATATATTTATATTAAAAGCCATCAATATGATGAGATCTTTAATTTATCACTAAATTTCACAGGATATAATTATTCAAATATAGAAATTTGGTTTGAAGGTTCTTTACTTGAATCAGTTGGAGAAGTTTCTGAAGCGATTATGCAAATAGATGTAACTGAGGATTTAATCTTTGCTAGGCCAGTACCAGATACAGAAATATTTAATGTGGATGTTTCTATCGATGCTAATATTACAAGTGCTGTTTTTAATGTTACTGGAGTTTATGAATATAATACTCTTGATCAATCTTCTACTACTGCGGATTCTTATGTGTTAGCGGGTGATAATTTGTTATTGGTTCAAAGTTTTATACCTGAGTATTCAAACTTTTCTAATGTTAGGATGTTGCTAGGCAAAGAGAATTATTTTGCTAGTGATACTATTTATGTAAGATTTGGAACAACTATTAATGGAACTGAAATGGGAAATGCTACAATTAATCCTGCTGGTGTTTCTTTCTTAGGTGCTGATTGGGAAAGTGCATATATGACTAATAATACAGTTCCAGGAACCACCTATTATATAACAATAGAATCAAGTACTGCAAATAAAGTTTATTGGATGAGTAGTGAGCTAGGTCATAGCCCTTATCCTGATGGACAAATGTTTTGGAAAATAGGAGCTGCAGAAGCAAATTTCACTGCTGATTTTGCTTTTAAAACATATATAAATAAATATCCAGAAAATGTAACTTTGGAAGTAGGAGATGTTGATGGAATTTATGAATGGAATTACACTGGAGAATATAGTTCTGTTGAAACTACTGATGATTTTGCTTCTGAAATGAATGATTATCTTTCTGATTGTACTCCTACTGCAGGTCTTTGTAGTGTTCCATTTTATATATCGAGTGAAACTCCTGGAGAAGTTTATATAACTGCTTCAGAAATTAATTATACAACAAGTCCAAATCCTTTTTCCATAAGCATTACTGAAATTCAATCATTTTTAGATTCTTCATCTGGAGCAACAGATATTGCTCTTGAAATAAAAAATATTGAAGCAGGTGTTCTCGGAGTTTCAGATCTTAGGTATGATTATATTGGAGGAAATGATACAATAGAAATTTTTACTTTTAATGCTACAGATGGAGTAGATAAAACAGTTAATGATTCTTTAGATTTGATTTATTATTATTCTGATTATTTTAAGAATTTACCTTATACTTGGACAGAGAATATTTTCTTTTTACCTAGGACCAATAGTTCAAAGAATATTACAGCATACGGACAGACAACAACAAAACCAATAATAAATTTAACTGCTACAAATTATGGAGGAAAAGACCTGAATTTATCAATTAAAATTAATGAATCTTTTTCATGTTTAAATTTAACTTGGAGTGATTCTAATACAAAACCTGGATCTGGAAATAAGATTAATACTACTTGGCAAGAAATTTTTGTAGATTTAGCTTATTTAGACAATGAACAAATATGGATGTGGGCAGATCTAGACAATTGTGATGTATCTGACAAAAGGATTTTAAAACCTAAAATATATTTTGAATCATATTGTGAAGATTGTATTTGGGGGGAACAATGAGACAAACTAATGATATTTTTATTCCAATACCAAAGTCGAAAAATACTAAATGTAAAGTTGAAATAAAAGGAACAGATCAAACAGCTAGAGTAATAGAAAGTAGTTTTGTTTATCCTGCAACAATTGGAGTAGGAACTTTTCATGTAATTTTATCAAATGCACATGGTCAATTGACTGGAAATTTTTCTCCAGGAGATGCTGTAAAGTTTTATGCAGATAATACAGATGCAACAACATTACAATTTTGGGGAAGAATAGATTATGTAAAAGAAGATATAAGTGAAAAGGGGCAATTCTTAGAGTTAGAAGGTAGACACAGATCTTATTTATTAGTAGAACATCTAGTTTGTCATTCAGCAACAAGCACCAGCCCTTCCCAGATCCTTAAAGATATTATTGATAAATTGCCTAGTTCTTATGGTTTTACTTACACTAATGTTGATACAGATACAGATTCTATGGATGTTGAATGGAATTATAAACCATTTTGGGATTGTGTTTTTGAGTTATGTAAGCATGCATCTTATGATTGTTATGTAGATAATAATTTAGATTTTAATTATTTTGAAGCAAATTCAATATTAAATGAAGATGATGCAATAGTTGAAGGAGATAATTTTATTAAAAACAAAGAGTGGGGAACAAATGATCTTTATGAAAAAACTAGAGTAACTGTAATGGGCCAGGATGATGAAGGGCTTCCAATTATTTATACAGATATAATTGCTGATGAAGGAGATGAAATAAGAGAAGTTTTTATTAAAGAAACTTCAGCAAACACAGAAACAAAGGTTCAGAATATAGCAGAATCTAAACTTCTAGAATTAACAAATAGGACCCCACAATCGATAATTACTTCACATGGTTTAGAAAGTGTCAACCCTGGGGATAATATTTGGTTGTTGATCCCTAGACAGCAAATACATGGACAATATAAGTTAATTCAGATTACTCATAGGTTTGGAGCAAAGGTTGGAGGTTGGAGAACAGAGTGTCTTATTGAGGAAGAAGAAGCAGGAGTAGCTCAAACAATACAAAGGATAAGTCAACTATCTAAAGCAGGGATTCAATCAGAGAATATTAACAAAATGATTGGATCTTATAATTTCACATTTGATACTGATTCAGGAATACATTCAGCCACAGAGATTAAGGATGGGGTTCTAAAGACAGATGGTGCATCTAGTGGAAATTGGATTAGTCTTAATAAAACTCTTACAGAAAATGTAACTTACTATGAAGTGAGGGTTGTTGGTGAAACACTATCAGGAACCAATTATTATGTTAGCACAGATGGGGGGAGTACGTGGCAACCAGTTACTGCTCTTAAAACATTGTATAGCTTTTCTCCTCCAGGACAGAATTTGGCTGTTAAGGTAGGATTAAAATCAGCAGATACTCAAGTAAATAGTCTAGTGCTTTTATATAAATAAATTGGAGGAAAAAATGGCAAAAATAAAATTAATTACCGCGGGAAAAATGAATAAAGAAGGTTGGAAGAAAGTTGGGAAATCTTTTTTAATTACATTAGTTGCAGCAGCAATTGCTTTTTTAGGAGATCTAACAAATGTTGTAGATTTTGGAGGCTATCAAAATATAGCTATAGCGTTTATACCATTTGCAGTTAATTTTTTAAGAAAGTGGCTTGGAGAATATAAATCTAAGTAAAAAAAGGTAAGCCGATTGTCAAGGTTTTGTTTCAAGATACTTGGTCGGCCCCTTTTTCTTTAATGTTATAACTCAGGAGTAGTTTATTAACCTTTTTGTCTTTTTAAGTAAGTAATCTTTTGTTTTATTTAGGTGCGCGGGCGCACCTTATTTTGGGCTAACCTATTGGTCGGATTCTTTATTTAAATGCAGCAGTTGGCTCCTGGTAAAGCATTATTTTTTGTTTATCGACGGAAAATTGCCTTTTTTGAAATTTACCGCTGCCGGCAGAGGTAGATTAGCAAGGCTTAAATAGTTCTTGTATGTTATTATATAGTGGGGTCTATAACCATTTCTTACGTGGATTTGATTATTTCCATCCCCACACTTTTTTTCAGAAAGTTTTTTAAAGCATATAATGCGAGTTAATTCATGGAAATAATCAAAAAACAATTGATCGGTTACATACAGCCAAAGGGAAGATGTCTCAATAGAGCTCGAGGGATAATGTTAATTGTTTAGTTTACATACTTTACAATTAAACAAAGCCAAGTGAAATAGCTAAGGCACGATTTGAGGGGTTGAGAAGTTTGGGCATAATCGTCAGCAGGTTGCTTCATGACAAGGTTTATTTTTTGTTAAGAACTTTTTTAACCAAATGAAGAAATTTGTAAATGAGTTAAAAAAATAAAAATGGGAACAATTAAAAAAGTAAAGAGAACAGAGGATCTAACTCCAGAGGAAACACAAAGAATCAGGAGATCTTTGACAAAAAATGCCAAGACAGTTAAAGCAAATCCAGACAATTATTTGCAAGGCAAAGAAGCAAGAAAACATAAAAACAGAGGGAAAGTAATTAATGGAGAATTTAATTGGAGATTTAAAAAAAATGATCCTTTAATTGTAAGATAATCAATCAAACAATAATTTTAAATAATATTTAGATCTTATAATAAGATGAGAGATAAAGTTGTAAGAAGAACAATCGAGCTATTACTAGACAGAGCTGATAGCGAGTATGATTTTAAAGTAACAAAATATACTATTGATGATTATGTAAGCGAGGGCTATAAAATAGGCGACATGTATGAGGTTTTTCATAGAAAATATTTAATTTGGAAGAATAGAGTAGATCTAAATTGATTCTTAGTGCTGTAACATGTGGGTGAAATTGTAGCTGTTGTGAAAACAAAAGGGTTTTTAAAGGAGATTATACTGGTATAATTAGGATGATTCAAAATGACAAAAAACAAGACAGCTGGAAAGACAGCAAAAACTTTCTGCAGAGCTTGCGGAAATGAAACAGAACACGGAAACGAATTCTGCACACCTGAAGAAGGAAGAGAATTTTTTGAAAAGGAGGAAGCAGAAAAATGACAAAAGAATTTACACAAGCTGCACTTTGTGCAAAAGAAATAAGGAAAATTCTTAAACAAGAATTTTCAGGAATTAAATTTAGAGTTACTAGTTCTAATTTTAGTATGGGTAATTCAGTAAGGGTAAATTGGATAGATGGGCCTACAAAAGAGCAAGTTGAAAAGAAAATAGGACATTTCCAATACGGACATTTTGATGGAATGCAAGATCTATATGAGCATAGCAATTGTAGAGAAGATATACCCCAAACAAAGTTTTTGCAATGTGAGAGAGAATTATCTCAAGAAGTTGTAAGAGAATTTGCAAAAAAGTACAATAAAGAATGGGGCTTAAATGAGCCAACAGAAGATTTAGGTTATAGCTTTGAACATAACAATGAGTATTCAAATTGGTATCAAAGAGCTTGGAAAGAACTTTACGAAGTTGAATTACAAGGAGGTAAAAATTAAAATGGAACTGAATGAAGAGCAAATGAAAATAAGAGCTGCAGGAGAAGAAATAAATAGGAAATCAAGAGAGAGAAAAAAAGAAACTGCGCAGGATATCATTGATGATATCCATGATCCTTTAATTAAACAAAAAGAAAATTTAAATGAAAAATAATAATCTCTTAAGAGATACCCGGGGAGGGGTGGATTCTTACAAATGTTTGAATCATCCTAGCCCCTCAATTAAATTAATGGAGGTATAGAAATGATAAAATTAGGAAAAATAACAAAGTTTGATGGAAAGAAAATCTATTTTATTGAAGAAAAAAATGAGACTTTGTTTCAATATGAACTTGCAGAGTGGGTTAAGGCAGAATTTGTAAAACTTGGAGAGGCAGAGATTACAATAGATTCTAATCAGATTGTTACATTTGTTGCAATGGTAGAAGATTTAGCAAATCAAGATTCAAAGGAAAAGAAGGATCCAAAGAAAAAGTGGGAAGATGATATAGTATCTTTTGAAGTATTGTTGACTGCAGCACATAAAAAAGCTAAGGAGTCTGATTTTGGTTTGAATATAAAAACTAATGTAATTAGAGATGAATCTGGAAAGCCATTGATAAATCTTGCAGAGAAATTTGCAGTTTTCAAGGCAAGAGTATTTTTAACAGATATTACAGGAAAAGAAATCCAAAGTTTTGAAGGCCATGGAGATGCAACAGATACAAATGTTAAAGGAGAACACATCAAGCCACACTTTATTCGAATGGCCGAGACAAGAGCAATTGTTCGAGCATTACGTTGGTATACAAACAATGGCTGTGCTGAAGAAGAAAAATGAAAAATATACAAATAGATAAGATTAAGATTGCAGGAAATATCAGAAAAGATTATGGAGATTTAACAGAGTTGACAGCGTCTATAAGAGAACATGGAGTTAGAAAGCCAATTGAACTGACCACTAGTAATTCACTAGTAGATGGCTATAGAAGATTAAAAGCTGCAAAGGCTGCAGGTTTAACAGAAATTCCTTTTTTCTATTGGGATGGAAAAATAGACAAAGCAACTTCTCAGATGTTGGCAGGGATCTTCCAGAAGAATTTAAATTCAGTTGAAGAAGGAAAAGCATTTAGAGATTATATGGATGCAACTAAGATCAATGTAAAGGATTTAGCAAAGAAGATATCTAAACAAATAACTTATGTAAATAAAAGACTTTTATTGGTTGATCTTTCAAAGGAGGTCCAGGACTCATTGATAAACAAGAAGATTCTAATGGGCCATGCATTGCTTTTAGCAAAATTTACAAAACAAGATAGCTCAAAATTTCTGAGAGAAATTATTAGAGAAAAACACAGTGTAGAGATGGCAAGAGAGAATACTCAATATAGAGGTTTTTCTGTGAGATTAGTTGATGCAAAATTTGACAAGTCACAATGTAAAGATTGTAAATATAATGGATCAGTTCAATCAGAGTTATTTGAGACAGGAACAATTCTAAATGGAACTTGTATGAATGCAGGATGTTATCACAAGAAAGTGAAGGAGTTTGTAAAACAAAAAAAAGCAGAGTTTAAAGATGTTTTATACAAATCTGAATCTGAATATGATACTCCAAAAGGATATCAAGATATAGAATATTCTTATTCTCTTGAAGAGAAAGGAATAACAAAATCTTATATGAATAAATGTAAAAAAGAAATGCAGAATTATCTTGTAAGAATCAAAGAAGATGGAACTATACAAGAATTTTTTAAGATTCCAACTAAGAAAGAGAAAGCAAAAGGATCTGAAAAAGAAAAAGAAAAATTAAGTATGGACACATTGAGTTCAAGAATACATGAATTTAAAAGAAGTTTTTTTATAAACAAATCTATTGAGTTAATGCAACCAGGAACAAAACAAACAAAAGCTTTGAATGTTTTTAGATTGCTTAAATCATCTTCTTATTCAGATATAGGATATAAAACGCTTGAAGAAATAAATAAGATTGTTAAAATAATTGGGAGAGGATATGGTCAGGAGATTTTTGTTAAGAACATATTTGAGGCAACAGAAGATCAATTGGATAATGTAATTAAAATAATTAGTAGTAAGGCATTACGTTCAACAAATATGAAGGAATTAATTGAAATCTCAGGAAAATTTAAAGTAAATCTTAAAAAACATTTTGTTATAACTAAAGAATATCTTGTGTTGTATACTAAAGATCAGTTATACAAACTTATCAAGGAATTTAAATTAGAACAACCAGATAAGGATCTTAAAAAAGGAGAATTGATTGAACATATTTTGAAGCAGAAATTAAAAGATAAAATACCAAAAGTCATGCGTTAAAATTTATTTATTATTTTTTTATTTTTTATTTTTTAAAACTCTAAATGCAGAGTATAAAGCAAAACTAAATGGAGAAAAAACAATGGAAGGAGAAATAAAAACATTAAAAGCATTAAGGAAGGCCTATTTTAGTTTACTAGGTTTAATTACAAAAAAAGGTATAAAAAATCCAGGAGAATTAATAATCTTTTCAAGGAAAGATTTGCTAAAAGTTGAGAAAATACATGATAAATTAGCAAGGGATCTTAAGGTATATTAAAACCAGGAGGTAAAAATGGAAATTAAAACAATAACAGAAGAAGAAAAAGCACTGCTTATTTTAAAAGATAAGTTGGAACTTGTAATAAACAAGACAGAAAAGCCAAACAGTTTTGAGACTGGGAAGCCAGGAAGTCGATTTAAGATTTATTATTCAGATATAGATGATCTGAAAGACCAATTGCAAGAGTTAGTCAAGGCAGGATTGATCTTAGAAGAGGACTTTAAAAATGCAAGCAAATAGAAAAGATAAAGTCTGCTATAATCTTTGGCTTACTGAACAAGAAGAGAAGTTTTTGGTAGAATGTCTAAATGCAGGGCTTCCTTCAATCTCTTGGACAATCATAAATAAAGCAAGTAAACGTGGAGACTTTGAAAAAAATGACACTTAAAACTTTAAAGGATATTAAACAAATAATTATAGATGTGGATAAAGCATCTAAAGAGTTTGTTTCTACTATCTTAACTGGTGCAATAGATAAAGAAGAACTGCGAGAATTAGCAATTAAATGGGTTATAGAAGATATAAAAGAATTAAGAGGACAAGGTCCTGTTTCTATGAATCCACGTGCTTGGGATTTGTTGAAAAAATGGATGAAAAGACTCAACATAACTGAGGAAGATTTGAAATGAGTCCAACACAAGCAATGGATAGAAAGCAAAAAGAAGGATCAAGTTTTCACTCAAAGAAAGAAGATTATGAAGATTACGAGGATGGAAAACTAAGAGACAAGAAACAAAAAAAACTAACTGACTGGATAGGAAAAAATGGTATTTAAAACATTAATGAAAAGGCAAACAAGAATGATGGAACCAAAAACAGTTAAATTCATTCAAAGAGGAATGATAATAATTAGTAGGGATTTGAGAAAGTATTTTAATAAAAAAGGTTTTGTAGAGATTCTTATAGATGAAGATTATAATAAACTTGCTCTTAAACCTTCTGTAGATTCCCTTAGAGGCTATAAATTATCTTCTTCTGGTACATTCCAATGTCAGGCATTAAAGAAAGTTGGAATTGTGGCGAGCGTATTTAAAGTAAGATTTACTGAAGGGAAAATAATTATAGATGATTTTAAAATAAATGAAAAGATGAAGGCTTTAGAATATTGGGAAGATTAAATGACAATACAATTATTAATGAAGAGAGCAATCAAGATCATAAAGAAAAAGCAATATAAAATAATCAGCGAGAGAATGATAATTATAGAGGATCACAAGAAGTATACAGTTATTTATCAAACTAAACCAGGAAGAACAATCCAGACGTGCACGTGTACAAATTATGTCAAGCATTGCAAACAACCAATTAGATGTGTGCATATGATCATAGCAGAATTTATTTTAATGTTCAATCAATTTTATAGTCACAAAGTGGGGCTGGAGTGACGCTTTATCTGAAAGGGTAATTGCTTTTAACATCAATGCCTCACACGCAGATGTGGGCGCACTGGCGAAGGCGCAAGGTTTTACTGTCTTTTAATATAGCGTGTAAACACCCAAAGACCGGGTTCGAATCCTGGCATCTGCATTATAATCATGTTAGGATATAAAAAATGCCCAGAGTGGCTTAAAACAGCATACAGAAGAGCAGTTAAATTTATATGTGAGGATTGTGACGAGCACGAAGATCAAGTTGGGAAAATAGGGCCACATAGAATAATCCCAGGATATAAAGGAGGAACATACAGGCCAGGAAATGTAAAAATACTCTGTAATAGATGTCATAAGAGGTATGCAGAAGAATGGTAAAATGCAGAGGAAAAGATTGTAATAATGAAGTAGAAAAGGGATGGTGTTTAATTTGTCAATGTGAATACATTGGATATGAAGCTATTGGAAGATTTGAAGAGGGAAGAATTGTTGGATTAATATTAAAAATAAAAAATGGTAAATAAAAAAATACAGGGTAAAAAGAATAAAGCAGCAGGCCAGAGATTCGAAGTTAAAGTTAGAAAGGATCTAGAATCTAAAGGTTGGATTGTAGATAAGTGGTCTAATAATGTTGAGTTTGAAATTTATACTAAAGAAGGAAAAATGGATAAAAGAAAAAAGGTCCCTTTAATTGAAATGATTCCTAAAGTGAGTTCGTATGGAGTACTTGGAGAAACATTTCAAGAA
>SDBT01005129.1_pt1 | contig 22083 bp, 23 predicted proteins | sample 2277101 | NCBI WGS metagenome assembly SDBT01 (sample SAMN10404973, study PRJNA504765) | marine sediment metagenome | isolation source: marine sediment core GS10_PC15, 103 cmbsf | place: Arctic Ocean: Southern Knipovich Ridge | collected 2010 | reverse complement strand
GGCCTTATTCTATTTGAATTAATAACCTTAGCTTCTTTTGCAATCTCCTTTATGTTTTTTCCATTTACTGTTAAGCTTGGTTTTAATTTATCTTTTAACCTGAATAAAACAGCAGGAACTCCGCCAGCTTTATCTATATCTTCCATAGCAGCTGGTCCTGATGGGATTACAGAACAGATATTTGATGTTTTTCTTGCTATTGTATCAAACATCTTAATGGGTATGTCTATTTTTAGTTCTTTAGCAATTGCAGGTATGTGTAAAGCGGTATTTGTTGAGCCTCCCATTGCCATATCAACCATGATAGCATTGTAGAAAGCATTTTGAGTCATTATTTTTTTAGGTGTAATTTTTTGTTTTACTAATTCAACAATTCTTTTTCCTGTTTCATATGCTTGTTGTTTCTTTTTCTTGTCAAGGGCTAATGTAGTTGCACAATTTGTTAAAGACATCCCTAAGGTTTCTGTAACAACTGCCATTGTGTTTGCTGTATATAAACCACAACAAGAACCTGCACCACAAACAGTGCATGGGAAGAATTCTTCTGCTTGTTTTTCAGTCATCTTTCCAGCTTTTACCTCACCAACAATTCCGTAATTTCTTATTGGGTCTACTCTTGTGCCGTCTTTTAATATGTTGGCTTTCATTGGTCCGCCTGTAAGTATAATAGAAGGCAGATTTAATCTTCCAGCTGCCATTAACATTCCAGGGGTTATTTTATCACAGTTAGTTACTCCAACCCATCCATCTAAGCTATGACTAAGCATCATTAACTCTATGTTATCTGCGATGTTTTCTCTTGATGGTAGACTATAACGCATTTCGAAAAACATACCAATACCATCACAAATTGCTGGGACACCCCATGTAAAAGGTACACCCCCTGCATCTTTGATCCCTCGCATTACTTCTGCGGTTAATTCATTTAAGTGTATGTGTCCAGGTACAATATTATTATAAGAGTTAGCTACACCTATCCATGGCTTATTTAGATCAAAATCTTCTTTCTTTAAACCAGCCGACATAAGAAGTGCTCTATGAGGGAGTGCCTCTATGCTTGTTTTTAATCTAGTGCTTCTCATTAAGACCACCTAATTATAAGAATATAATAGTTTATATATAAATTTATTTGAATTTCTAAGAAATTCAAAGAAATGAATTAGAAATCAAAGATTTCTAATAAATTTATTTGAAATCCATTAAAACAACACTAAATTTTTAAATAATACCATAAATGCTATACTTGAGGGGATTAAAATAGAATTAATCAATGATTTGGTTGAACTTTATAGAAAAACAGCTACTGAACTTCCAAAAGATGTTTTTAGAGAATTGAAAAAGGCTGAAAGCATTGAAGAAGGTAATCCAAAAGATAATATTAAATCATTAATTGAAAATGCAAGGTTGGCTAAAGAATTGTCCAAACCAATCTGCCAGGATACAGGAACTCCTATCTTCTATGTTCAATATGATAAACGATTTAGTCAGAAAGAGCTAAAAGATAAGATAATCAAAGCTACAAAAAAGGCTACTTCTGAAATTCCATTAAGGCCGAATTCTGTTGATATAAATGATAAGAATTCTGGAGATAATACTGGAGATTATTTTCCTGTAATCTATTTTGAGGAGATCGAAAAAGGTCTGAAAATAGATTTAATGTTAAAAGGAGGGGGCACAGAGAATGTTGGACTTACATATAAATTACCAGATGACAAGTTAAATGCCCCCAGAAATCTTGAGGGAGTAAAGAAATGTGTTTTAGATGCTGTATTTAAGGCACAAGGCAAAGCATGCCCCCCATATATCCTAGGAGTAGCTATTGGGGGTTCGAAGGATGTTGTTTCTTTCTTATCTAAGAAGCAGTTATTGAGGGAGATTAGTGACAAAAATAAAGATGATAAACTTAGGGCGCTGGAAAAGGAGTTAGGAAAAGAAATAAATAAATTAGGTATTGGACCATTAGGATTGGGTGGGAAAACAACTTGTTTAGGTGTAAAAATAGCAACATCATCGAGGCATCCTGCAAGTTATTTTGTTGATATTTCATTTTGCTGCTGGGCATGTAGAAGGGGTAGATTAGAATATGACTGAGTATCATTTAACAATTCCGTTAAAAGATGAGGATATTGAAAAATTAAAGATTAATGATAAGGTTTACTTAAGTGGTACTATAGTTACTGCAAGGGACAAGGCACATCAATACTTGCTAAAAGAAGATGTTGATATTGATTTAGCTGGCGGAGTGATATACCATTGTGGTCCTATTGTAAAGAAAAAAGGGAATGGATATGAGATAATATCTGCTGGCCCAACTACTAGCGCTAGAATGGATTTATATGAAGCAGAGGTTATTGAAAAATATAATGTTAAAGTTATTATTGGAAAAGGTGGCATGGGTGAAAAAACATTAAAAGCTTTACAAAAGAATAAAGCTGTTTATTTATCTGCATTGGGTGGAGCTGCTGTTTTATTGGCAAAGTCGATTGTAAAGGTTAAAGAGGTTATTAAATTAGAGGAATTCGGAATTCCAGAAGCTTTGTGGGTTTTAGAGGTAAAGGAGCTTCCTGCAATTGTAACAATGGATGCTCATGGAAATAGCCTGCATAAGGATGTTATGGAAGAATCAGAAAAGAATTATATTGGGTTGATAAAATGAAGATAAGTGTCATTGGAGCTGGTTTTGTAGGTGCAACAACTGCGCATTTATTGGCACTTAAAAAATTAGGAGATATTGTTTTAGTAGATGTTGTTGAGGGAATGCCTCAAGGTAAAGCATTAGATATCTATGAATCATCGTCAATAGAGGGGTTTGATTCCAGCATTATAGGAACAAATAATTATGAAGATACTAAAGACTCTGATATTGTTATAATAACTGCAGGCATAGCAAGAAAACCAGGAATGAGCAGGGATGATTTATTAGAGATAAATAAAAAGATTGTTAAAGATGTTACAGAGAATGTTGTTCAATATTCTCCAAATTGTATTTTAATTTTGGTAAGTAATCCTCTTGACGCAATGGTTTTTGTTGCTTCTAAGGTAAGCAAATTCCCAAAACAAAGGATTATGGGTATGGCTGGTATTTTGGATTCTTCAAGAATGAAAAGCTTTATTGCAGAAGAGCTAAAAGTTGCCCCCCATAAGGTTGAAGCAATGGTTTTAGGTGGGCACGGAGATTCAATGGTGCCTTTAACAAGATTAGCTAAAGTAGATGGAAAGCCATTAAGTGAATTAATGCCAAAGGAAAAGATTGGTAAGATTATTGAAAGAACAAGGAATGGTGGTGCTGAAATTGTTTCTTTGTTAAAAACAGGCTCTGCATATTATGCTCCTGCTTCTTCTGTTGTTGAAATGGTTGATTCGATAGTTAATGATAAGAAAAAAATCTTACCATGCGCAGCGTATCTTGAAGGAGAGTATAATGTTAATGGATTATTTATTGGCGTGCCAGTAAAATTAGGGAAAAATGGTGTAGAAGAAGTTGTTGAAATTGAATTAAATGGAGAAGAAAGAAAACAATTTGATAAAACAGTTGAGCACGTTAAAAGCCTTGTGGAGAAGATGGAAGTATAGGGAATTTTGACCAAAAACCATAAAAATAAGTTGTTCTAGTTTATAATTAATGGAATTTTGTGCATTAGCGTCTGGTTCGTCAGGCAATTGTTTTTATGTAAAAAAAGGTGATTCTGCAATTCTTATAGATGGGGGAATTTCTGCAAAGCAGATTACGGAAAGGTTGAATTATATTAAAAAATCTCCTGAGAGCATTAAAGGAATTTTTGTGACGCATGAACATATCGACCATATAAGAGGTATTGATGTTTTTTCCAGAAGGTATAAGGTTCCAATATACATAACAAAAGGTACTTTGGAATCATCTTTTGTATGTGGGGATGAAGAATTGTTAAACGTAATAAAAAATAATGAATGTATTAAGATTAATGGATTGGATATTGAGGCATTTTCAAAATCACATGATGCAGCAGACCCAGTATCTTATTCTATTGAAACAAAAAACAGAGAATTGAGTGTGATTACAGATATTGGGTTTGGATGCAAGAGCGTTATAGAGCATGTTGAGTGCTCTGATTCTTTGATTTTGGAATCTAACCATGATATTGATATGCTTCAAAATGGGCCTTATCCGGCTTATCTTAAACAAAGAATAGCTTCAGAATTAGGGCATATCTCTAATTATGATGCGTCTTTGCTTGTTCTAGAGCATGCAAAACGAAAAATGAATAACATTGTACTAAGCCACCTTAGCGAGAATAACAACAAAGAAGAGATTGCATTAAAAACAATGAAAAGTTTACTGAAGAATAGAAAAGACCTGAAAAACCTCAAAATTTGTATTTCAGGAAGGTATAAACCCACAAAACTAACATCTATTTAACATAATTAATCAAAGAACCAATTCCTTCAATTTTGAGTTCTATTTTATCTCCTTTATGCATAGGGCCAATTCCTTTTGGTGTTCCTGTTGATATAATGTCTCCTGGATTTAATGTCATGACTTTAGAGATGAATGAGATAATTTCTTCAACTTTGAAAATGAAGTTGGAGGTGTTTGAATCCTGCTTTATTTTTCCGTTAAGGAAGGTTTGAATCTTAACGTTGTTTGGGTTAATGTCTTTAACTATTTTTGGGCCTACTGCACAGAATGTATCGAATGATTTTGCCCTTGTCCATTGCCCATCAAGTTTTTGCAGGTCTCTTGCTGTAATGTCATTTACGCATGTGAATCCTTCAATGTATTGTATTGCTTTGCTTTTTGAGATGTTTTTGCATTTTTTCTTTATGATAATGCCTAGTTCGCCTTCATAATCTACTCTTTTGGACATTTTAGGGTAGATTATGGATTCTTTAGGGCCGATTAAAGCTGTGGTTGGTTTTAGAAATATTATTGGGTGATGGGGAGTGTTCATACCCAGCTCTTTTGCGTGGCAGTGATAGTTTAGGCCAACGCAGACTATTTTTGTTGGTTGGTGTTTTAGGAAAGGTAAATTTGGCATTTTAATCTAATAATAATTCTATTATTTTTAAACTTAATGCAAAATTAAGAAAAAAATAAATTTATTTCTTCTCAAACAACGCTCTTATTTTCTTACCGACAATCTCTATTTGGTGCTCACCAAGAGCTTTTCTTTTTGCTAAAAGATTTGGACAGCCATTTTTGCTTTCTTCCAGCCATTCCTTTGCAAAAGAGCCATCTTCAATTTTCTTAAGAGATTCTTTCATCTTTTCCTTTACTTCAGGGCCAATTATCTTAGGGCCGTTGTAGTATTCGCCAAACTCTGCAGTGTTTGAGATGACTGCATTCATTTTTTGTATTCCACCTTCAAAAATAAGGTCGACAATCAGCTTTAATTCGTGCAGGCATTCGAAATATGCCATTTCAGGAGGATAGCCTGCTTCTGTCAATACCTCAAAGCTATATTTGATTAAATCAACTGTTCCTCCGCAAAGAACATTCTGTTCTCCAAACAGATCTTCATATGTTTCCTGTTCAAAAGTGCATTCTAAGACTCCTGCTTTGGTGAAATGCATTGCTTTTGCCATTGCTAAAGCAATATCTCGGGCTTTTCCAGAAGCGTCTTTTCCAATTGCAACTAATCCAGGAACTCCAAATCCTTCTTTATATACCTTTAATTCTTCTGTTGCAGGTGCTTTTGGAGCTACCATTATAACATCAACATCTTCAGGTGGAACTATCTGCTTATAGACAATGTTAAAGCCATGGCTGCAGCATAATACCTTGCCAGCTTTCATATGTTTTTCAATCTGTTCTTTATAAACAGGTCCATGATATTCATCAGGCAATAACATATGGATAATATCTGCTTTTTCAGCTGCTTCTGAGATTGTCATAACCTCAAAACCATCTTCTTTTGCTTTAGCCCATGATGGGTTTGGTTTGTCACCAAGAACTTCTGTTTCTCCGATTATAACATTAACGCCGGATTCTTTCATCATCTGTGCCTGAGCACTTCCCTGGCTGCCATAACCTATAATAGCAACTGTTTTGCCATCTAAAGCAGCCATATCTGCATCTTTATCGTGTAATATGTTTACCATTTTATCAACCCCCGTATTGTTTTTTAAGATTAACGATGGACTATATATAAATCTTTTTATAACTATTTGCTATTATAAATTAGTCAGAGAAAATATGCTTTAATGATTTTAGTGAAACATAATCTGTTATATCCAGATTGTGCCGGTTAGATATAATGTTTGTCTTAGGACTTCCTGGTTCACTGAGTGAATCAACAACTAAATCGGCTTCAGAAAAATCTTCGTCTTTAGTATAGACATTTGTAGTCACCAAGCATTTCATACCAGCTGCCTTTGTAGCAAGGAGTCCATTGCGGGAATCTTCAACCACAAGACAATCAGAGGGATTTATTCCTATCTTTTCTGCTGTGAGATTATAAATTTCAGGATTGGGCTTTTTTTCTCTTACAATATCCCCTGCTAAGATTAGCTCGAACCAACTTTTTATTTCTTCACCAAGTAAAACTTTCAAGGCAGCATGGACAGATTTTTCATTTGATGTAGATGCAACAGCAAGTCTTATGCCCCCTTTATGCGCTTCTTCAATAAGTCGTTTTATGCCTGACCGTAATGGCAATTTTCCGCTTTCTACTAACTCTATATATAACTGGGTTTTACGTTCATGGAGCTTTTTTACATATTTATCTACATAATCTACCTTTTTCTCAAAATCAGGGGAAGTAACCATCTTTCGAATGCGTTCTTTTCCACCTGCGATCTTTAGATATTTACCATAAGTTGGGATGTCCCATTGAACTTTAAGTCCATCTTCCTTGAATGCAAGATTAAATGCTACTCTATGTCCATCTTTCTCTGTATCTGCAATAGTTCCGTCAACATCCAGAATTAGGGCTTTTAACATTTTCCTTCGCTTCCGAAAATTTTTATAAATTCTTTGGCTGTTTTCTTGATATTATCATGAACATATTTCACAACCTTTACTGGTTCATAATCTTGGGGATTTTCTTTAAAATATTTTTCATATGAGTCTTTGTAGGTATGTTTGATTTGTGTTGAGACATTTACCTTAGCACCACCTAAATGTATGCACTTATTAAAAATCTCCTTGCTAAGTCCTGTGCCCCCATGTATTGCAATTGGGATTCCTACACGTTTTGCAATTTCGCAGAGCAAATCAAAATCTATTTTTGGTTCTCCTTTGTAGATTCCATGAGCTGTGCCTATTGCCGGTGCAAAAAAATCTATTTTGGTTTCTTTTACAAACTTCTCTGATTGTTCGGGGTCTGCAAGATGTGAATCCTGTTCCTTTACATGAATATCATCTTCTACCCCAACTATTGCACCTAATTCTCCTTCTACACCTACACCTTTTGGATGGGCAATTGAGACTGCTTCTTTTGTCTTTGCAATATTTTCTTCAAATAATAGAGCTGAACCATCAAACATTACATCTGTCCATCCTGCTTCAACACATTCACGTAATACAGCTATCTCTTTACAATGGTCAAGATGGAGTGCAATTGGAATTTGGCTTGAGTTAGCAAGTGCATGAGTCCAAGCTGCTATTGGTTTTGCGCCATATAGTTTTACTGTTTTAACTGATGTCTGGATTATTACTGGTGATTTTAACTCTTCTGCTGCCTCGATAACAGCAGCAGTGCTATTTTCATCAACTATATTGAAAGCTCCAACTGCATAGTTTTCAGACTTAGCTTTCTTTAACATATCTTTCATACTGGTTAGTGCCATTCTGATTCCCACCCCCTAATTAAAGAAAAAACCAAATTGAAGTTCATCAACCTAATTTCTTAACAACAGCATCTCCCATATCAGAACATTTGGCTTTTCCACCTAAGTCTTTTGTCCTTACTTTTCCTTCTTTCAATACATTCTCTATAGTATTAACTACTTGTTCTGCAGCTTTTGGTTGTCCTATTTCATCTAACATCATTGCTCCTGCCCATATTGTTGCTAAAGGATTAGCTACATTCATTCCTTTATATTTAGGTGCAGAGCCATGAATAGGCTCAAACATTGAAATTCCTTTAGGATTAATATTTCCGCCAGGTGCAAGTCCTAAACCTCCTTGTATCATTGCACCTAAATCTGTTATGATATCACCAAACATGTTGGGTGTTACAACTACTTTAAACCATTCTGGGTTTTTGACAAACCACATTGTAATTGCATCTACAAACATGTATTCTGGCTTTATTTTTGGATAAGATTTACCAACTTCTTCAACTGTCTCTCTCCAGAAGCTGTATATATCAGATAAGACATTTGCTTTGTCAACAAAATATGCAGTTTCTGCTTTTTCTTTTTTTGCTAATTCAAAACCATACTTTATTACACGTTGTGCTCCTTTTTTGCTTATAACTCCAATCTGATAAGCTATCTCACTACCTTGTGTTTTAATGTCTAAGCCGAATTTTACAGAGTATAGAGATCTGATTACTTCTAATTCTTGTTTTGACTTTCCAATCTTTGCCCTATTGCCTATTCCAACATAGAAGTCTTCTGTGTTTTCTCTTACAACAGTAAAATTGATGTCTTTTGGTGTTTTATCCTTTAATGGGCACCAAACTCCTTCTAATAGCTTTATTGGCCTTAGGTTTACAAACTGATCAAAATAGAATCTTGTTTTTAATAAAATTCCTTTTTCTAATATTCCTGGCTTACATCTTGGGTCTCCTAAAGCACCTAAGTAGATTGCCTTGCAGGTTTTCTTTATTTCTTTAAGAGTATCTTCAGTAATTAATTCTCCTGTTTTAAGGTATTTTTCTGCACCATTATCATACTCTATCCAGTCAATTTGGAAGTTGTTTTTATCTGCAGCTGCATCTATTACTTTTCTTCCTTCTGCTATTATTTCTGGGCCTATGCCGTCTCCTGGCATTAAGGCTATTTTGTATGATTTCATTTTTTTCTCTTTTTAACTAATTCTTCAACTTTTGTTAAATGTTTATCAAGTTCTCCTATATGTTTATCTAACATTGTTGTATGATTATCTAACTCACTTATATGCTCATCTAATTTTAAAGTATGTTGATCCATAACTTTTATATGGTGCTCCATTTTGAATAATATTATTAATTCTACAAAGATTAAAGTAAGTGCTATTATCAGGCCAGTAAGTTCGATTATCATTTTTTAATGTAGTTAAGCAAGCCTCCTGCTTTTATTATGTTGATTGCAAATTTAGGAAAGGGTATGAATTTATATTCTTTTTTGTTTGTTATGTTTTTTATAGTAGCTTTTTCTATGTCTATCTCTAATTCATCTCCATTCTTTATTTTTTTTGATAAGCCTTTGCATTCAATAGCATAAAATCCATTATTTATGGCGTTTCTGAAAAAGATTCTTGCGAAGGTATCTGCAATAACTGCTTTGATTCCTGCGCCTCTTAATGCCCAGATAGCATGCTCCCTACTTGAGCCGCAGCCAAAGTTGTTTTTTGAAACAATAAAGTCTCCTGGCTTTACCTTTTTGACAAATTTTGCATCTAAATTTTCCATTGCATGCTTTGCTAATTCTTTTTCGTCATCTGTGTTCAAGTAGCGCGCTGGAATGATTAGATCAGTGTCTATATCATCTCTATTATAGACATGTGCTTTTCCTTTCATTATCATTTTATGTACTCCAAAAACTTGTTTTTGGTGGTTTTGAAATGTTTCATTTCAAAAACCTTCTAGGATCTGCTATCTTTCCTTCTATTGCACTAGCAGCAACTGTTGCAGGTGAAGCTAAGTAAACCTCTGATTTAGGATGGCCCATTCTGCCAACAAAGTTTCTATTAGTAGAAGAGACACATTTCTCTCCTTCTGCTAATATTCCCATATAGCCTCCTAAGCATGCTCCACATGTTGGTGTAGAGACAGTTGCTCCAAATTCCATGAATATGTCTAACAAACCTTCTTTGTTTGCTTGTTTCCATATATCTGTTGTTGCTGGCACAACTATCATTCTTACTCCTTTTGCGATTTTCTTTCCTTTTAATATTGAAGCTGCTACTCTTAAATCTTCTATTCTGCCGTTAGTGCAGCTACCTAAATAAGCCTGATCTATTTTGATATTTTTTACCTTTGAAATTGGCTTTCCATTGCTTGGTAAATTAGGAAACGCTACAATTGGTTCTAGTTTTGAAACATTGTATTTTATTACCTTATTGTAATTTGCATTTTTGTCTGATTTAACTACTTTGAATTTCTTTTTAGTCCTTTTCTTAACATAATCTATGGTTTTTTTATCAGGTTCCATTATTCCTGATTTTGCGCCTGCTTCAATTGCCATATTTGTTATTGTCATTCTTGCTTCTACTGACAAATCTTTTATTGTTGAACCTGTGAATTCCATTGCCTGGTATAAAGCTCCATCTACTCCTATATCAGAGATTATTTTTAATATAATATCTTTTGAATAAACTCCTTTTGGAAGCTTTCCGTTTATTACAAATTTTATTGTTTCAGGAACCTTAAACCATAATTTACCAGTTGCTAAGGCTGCAGCTAAGTCTGTTGAGCCAACTCCTGTTGAGAAGGCTCCTAAAGCTCCATGTGTGCATGTATGTGAATCACCACATACAATAGTTGTTCCTGGCAATACATGGCCCTGTTCTGGCAGTATAGCATGGCAGACTCCATGACATCCAACTTCATAGTAGTTTTCTATCTTATTCTTATTTACCCAGTCTCTTAAGCGTTTAGCAAGCTCTGCTGATTTTATATCTTTATTAGGAACAAAATGATCTGGTGTTACAACTATTTTGTCTTTATCAAATACTTTATTGATGCCTTTTTCCTTAAGCATCTTTATAGCAGGAGGGGTAGTTACATCGTGGCACATAACTACATCTAGTTTAACGTCTACTATTTCTCCTGGTTTTACTTGTTTCTTACCTGCATGTTTTGCAAGTATTTTTTCTGTTATTGTTTGTGGCATCTCATCCTCTTGAAACAGCTGTAACTCCTGTTCTTGAAATTTCTTTTATTCCAAACTGCTTCATTAAATCAATAAAAGCATCAATCTTGTCAGGTGTTCCAATTAATTCAGCTGTTACTGACTTTTGATTTATATCTACAATCTTTGTTTTGTATATTTTTGTGTAACGTAGTATCTCTTCTTTTGCTTTTTTATTAGACATTGCTACTTTGATTAAGCAAAGTTCTCTTATGACTGAGCTATCTTCTGGCATTTCTGTTACTTTTATTGTATCGATTAATTTGTTAACCTGTTTTTCAACTTGTTCAAGTGTTGCATCATCTCCTATTACTGTTATTACCATCTTGCTTATTCCTTTTTTAGTAGTTTTACCAACTGTGATTGTATCTATATTAAAGCCTCTTCGTGCGAACATTCCTGCTATTCTTGTCAATACGCCAGGCTGGTCTTCAACAAGCATACTAATTACATGTTTTTTTGATTTTACCATTTTAATCATCCTCGAAAAATTTTCCTGGTGCAGCCATGCAGCCACCAAAGGCATCTTTCAAATTTCCACCAGGCAATAACATTGGCAGTACATTCGATTCCTGCTCTATGGCAACATCAACAATTGTAGTAACATCATTTTTCATTGCCTGTTTTAATGCTGGCCCTAGCTCTGATTTTTTCTCAACCCTTATTCCTTTCAAGCCATAAGCTTCTGCTACTTTTGTGAAGTTGGGGGTTGTGCCAAGGTAAACCTCTGAATAGCGTTTATCTGAAAATAATTCAAGCCATTGCCTAACCATTCCTAGGTAGGAGTTATTCATAATTATTGTGATAACTTTTATGCCTGCTTCTTTTACTGTTCCTAACTCCTGAATTGTCATCTGGAATGAGCCATCTCCATCTATTAAAAACACGTTTGAATTTGGTTTTGCTACTTTTGCGCCTATTGCTGCCGGAAAGCCAAAACCCATTGTGCCTGCGCCTCCTGAGCTGATGAATTTTCTTGGTTTGCTTATTCTAAGGAAATGGCCTGCAAACATCTGGTGCTGGCCAACTCCTGTAACAACTATGTCATCTGGCTTTAGCAATTTGTTTAATTCAAGCATAACAGTTTTTGGGTGCATTCTTTTTGTTTCTTTAATTTGAACACAATCATCGCAAACCTTTTTGTATTTCTTTATTTTTTTAGTCCAGCTTGTTTTTTCTTTCACTGCTAATTTTTTTATTATATTAGTTAATTCCTTTAGGACTTCTTTTGCATCACCAACTATTGGTATATCTACCTTAACATTCTTCCCTATCTCAGCAGGATCAATATCCGCATGGATAACTTTTGTATTTTCTAAGTAGGTTTTTAGATTGCCTGTTATCCTATCTGAAAACCTGCAACCAATTGCAATCAACAAATCAGCTTGTAAGGTAGCGTAATTAGCTATTTTTCTTCCATGCATCCCAACTGTTCCCAGGCTTAAAGGGTGCCTTTCATCAAATGAGCCTTTTGCCATAAATGTTGTAGTAACTGGGATTTTTGTCAGGTTGACTAATTCCTGCAGTTCTTTATCTGCATTGGATATTATTACTCCCTGGCCTATTAAAAATAAAGGCCTTTCGGCATTTAATATTGCTTCTGCAGCCTTCTTTACCTGGTATTGATTAGGCTTAATGGTAGGTTGAAATCCTTCTATTTTAACTTCCTTTGGAATTGGTTCAGTTAATTCATTAACCTGTGCGTCTTTAGGTAAATCTACATAAACAGGACCTGGTCTTCCTTCTAATGATATCTTAAAGGCCTTCATAATCATTGGAGCCATCTGATTAGGATTTCTTACCTGAAAATTATGTTTTGTTATTGGCAAGGTTATACCCATCATGTCTGACTCCTGAAAAGCATCATTCCCAATTAAGGATGTAGGAACCTGGCCACCAAATGCTACTATAGGCACAGAATCCATGTAAGCGTCCATTATTCCTGTAACTAGATTAGTTGCTCCGGGTCCAGACGTAGCTATACAAACACCTACTTTTCCTGATGCCCTTGCATAACCTTCTGCTGCGTGTGCTGCTCCCTGCTCGTGCCTGACTAGGATGTTCTTAATCTTGCCTTTATATTCAAGGAAAGCATCAAATAGAGGTATGACTGCTCCACCTGGAAATCCAAATGTTACATCTACTCCTTGATTGATTAAAGTTTTAACAATTGCTTGTGCTCCGTTCATTTTTGCCTCCTAATACTGAGCATGAATTCTTTTTTTCTGCTTTTTTCTTTGAAAATTTAATGCCTTGTTCATTCCTTTTATTAAAGCAATTGCAGATGCCATTATTATGTCTTCATTAACAGCTTCTGCCTTAAAGATATTGCCTTTATTATCCTGAACTTGTATTGATACATCAGCTAAAGCATCTGTTCCGCCAGTAATAGCTTTTAAGCCATATTCTTTCAAGCTGATTGAGGGATCTATCATTTTTCTTACAGCATGGCTGACTGCATCAACTGGACCTACGCCTTTACCTTTACCAATTTTCTTTTTTCCATCAACTATTAATGTTACTGTAGCTTCTGGCTGTGTTTTATTTCCAGTTGTAACTTTGATTTCATCTAATTTTATGATCTCTTCTTCTTTTGATAATCCTCCTGCAATATCTGTTGCAATAGCTATTATATCTTCTCTCATGACTTCTTTTTGTTTATCAGCTAAGTCTTTTACTTTGGACATAACTCTCTCAATCTGCTCTTTTGTTAAATCATATCCCATTTCTTTTAAAATGGCTTCAACAGCATGCTTTCCTGAATGTTTTCCTATTACAATATTAGTACCAATCCAGCCTATTTCTTCTGGTTTCATGATTTCATAGGTAAGTTTATGGCTTAATACACCATGCTGATGTACGCCTGCTTCATGGGCAAATGCGTTTCCTCCAACTATTGCTTTATTTCTTTGTACTGTTAAGCCTGTTAATGATGAAACAAGTTGTGATGCTCTGAAAATCTCTTTGGTGTTTATTGTTGTTTGGAAATCTTTGAAAAAGTCCCTTCTTGTTTTGATATTCATTACAACTTCTTCTAATGAGCAGTTACCTGCTCTTTCTCCTATTCCATTTATAGTACATTCTATTTGGGTAGCGCCATTCTTTATAGCTTCTAATGAATTTGCAACTGCTAGGCCTAAATCATTATGGCAATGAATGCTGATTATAACCTTGTTTTTTTCTATTAATTTTCCTAGTTTTTTGAATACATAAGCTATTCTTTTTCTAAATTCTTCTGGTTCTGCGTAGCCAACTGTGTCTGGTATGTTAATTGTTGTAGTGCCTGCTTCAATTGCTGCCTTTATAACATCACACATGTAATTTACGTCTGTTCTTGCTGCGTCTTCTGGACTAAATTCAATATCTTTGCATAATGATTTAGCATGTTTTACAGCATCAACAGTCATTTGTATTATTTCTTCCTTTGATTTTCTAAGCTTTTTTTCTCTGTGAATTTCTGAAGTGGCAATAAATGTATGTATTCTTGGTTTTTTGGAATATTTTACAGCCTGCCATGCTCTGTCAATGTCTTTCTTTTTTGTTCTTGCTAAACCGCATATTGTGGGGCCTTTTACTTCTTTGGCTATTAATTTTACTGCTTCAAAATCACCTTCAGAGCTTATAGGAAAACCTGCTTCAATGACATCTACATTCAGCTTAGCTAGTTGTTTAGCTATTATAAGCTTCTCCTGCATAGTAAGGGAAGCGCCGGGTGATTGCTCACCATCTCTAAGCGTAGTGTCGAATATTACTATTTTTTTTTGGAAATTCTTTGAATTTCCTAAACCTTTCTCATTTACATTCGAAAGCTTCATTTTTTCTCCTTAGTCTTTTTTGTTTCATTTTCTATTGTTAATAAAGTTTTTCTTTATTAACTAGGGAAAACCATTTTTTTAATTTCTCAAGCCTCGCTTGAGATAAGGAAATTTTTAATTTCCTGTTTTGAATGTTTGGATTTTATATTAAGTTAAGATAAACATTGCAGTTGCCCTTTTTAGAAATAAATAAGCGGGCTTATAGTAACACCAGAACCAATAGAACTAAAACTAATAAAACCTTACTATAAGTTTTATATGATTTATTTTCTGGCATAATGCTATATGGAACTAGTATTTTATATTTAAATCTTGCTGTTTTTTGGTTATTAAAGTAAGATTTATAAAGTACAAAATTTAAGGCGCTGTTATGAAGAGAGCAATAATACTATTAGTTGTTTCCTTAATAACCTTAATTTCTGTTAATGCAGAGAGCATATTTTTGAGTGGTCATATGGAAGAAGGCGAAACAAAGGTATATGAAACAGAAGATGGTGTTTATGCACTTAGTTTATTATCTGTATCTGATGTAAGGGGGAAAGCAACCTTTAGGCTGAATAGTGAAATGTCTAAGGGAATAAGAAATCGAGATAGTTATGTATTTGAAGATGGTTCTGAAATTGTGGTAAGAGAACTTCTTATTAGTGAAAGTGGAGAAGGAGTGGATGTAGCATATTATTATTTTTATGGTACTGGCAAAGATGTTTTAAAACTAAAGAATATATCAAGGTATGTTGTCGAAAACAAATCCTGTAATTTTGATGGCCAATGCTTAAATGAAACTGAGGAGAATTGCTGCTATGATTGTGGCTGTAATGAAGGAGAATGTATTAATAATAAATGTGTTTCTGATGAAGAGGAAAAGGAAGAAGTCGAAGAAGAAACTGGAGTTAAAGAAGAAATAGCGGAGGAAGAGAAGAAAGAAGAAGTTAAAGAGGAAGAAAAAACAGTAAGAAAAGAAGAGTATGGTGAAAGAAATGTAGCATACGCTATTCTTTTTATTATAGTTGCCATAATTGTCTTTTCAATATGGAGTATATTTCATAAGAGAAACCGAATATTCTAATGCTCTAAGATTTTTTCGAATTTTGTTATTCTTTCCCTTAAACATTCAGTTTTGGGCTTGCTCGTAAAGGACTTATAGATTTCGCCTTTAAACTTGCAGTTAAAGTTGTTATTACATAGGTTGATTATTTCTGAAATGCCAGACATATATTTGCATTTAGTTTCTTTAGATAAAGAATTGAAGTATTGATCGAAGTCTTGCTGTGACTTTTCCCTTATAATATTGTTTATCTTTAACTCTCTAAAAGCAAGCTGCTTAGCTTTAATCCTTTCTACATCAGATTGTAGGTTCTGCAACCTAACACCCCCTATTTATTTACAATATAGTAAGTTATTGGTATATATAAAATCTTCGATTTTATAATACTCAAACGAGGTTTGAGATATATAAAATTGCTTTGCAATTTTATGATCTAAAAATTCCCTAAATTTTTAGATATATAAAAATATCGTTTTAGAAGGAGAAAAAGAGCCTATTCAATCAAAATAGCAGGTTTAGAAGGAGAAGCATTTCTTGCTTTATCTTCTTTGCTTTCTTCGGCTTTCTCAACTGTAATTTCACAATTAAATTCTTTAGACATAAACTCTTTGCTTTCTTCCAAATTCTTAAATTCAATTTCCTGGCTTAAGACTTCTGAGGGTACCTTTGAAGCATCTTTTAGTAAAGCAGGAATCAATTTAGAAATATCCTTGCCGTATTTTTTAATATCAGATTTCATACAAGCAGACATTAGAGCTCTAACATCTCTTGTCTTCTCAATCTCTTTCTTAAATAGTTTCATAAATGCATATTTCCATTTTGGCGAGGTTATTAAGGTAATCTTTTTTGGTTCTTCTATTTTGATTAGTTTTAGAACATTGCTTATGTCTGCTATTGTCTTGTGGATTACTTCTTCTGCTGCCTCTAATTTATTGTCGATCTTTTTTCCTTCATAGGTTGGCCATTTCTGTAAAGAGCAGAATGGTTTATTTCCTAATTTTTCCCATAATTCTTCACATGTATGTGGTGTGAAGGGAGACATCATAAGAACTAGTTTAGTAGCAGATTCTTTTGAAATAGAATCCTGAGTACTGAACCAATTGGTAAATTGCATTAAGCTGATAATTGCTTTGTTGTATAGCAAATGTTCTATTGATTCTGTTACTTCTTTTATTGTTTTGTTAAGCTTGCTTTCTTCTTTGTTATCTATAGTATTTTTAATCTTTTTTCCATTGATTAAGTGATAGAATTTATTCAGGAATCTAAAGCTTCCTTCTATGCCTTCGTCGCTCCACTCCATGTCTTTATCTGGAGATGCTACAAATAATAAAAACAGTCTAGCAGTATCTATGCCATATTTTTTAGAGATTTCTTCAGGTATTACAACATTACCCTTAGATTTGCTCATAACAACTCCGTTTTTATGAAGCATTCCTTGGTTGAATAAATTTGGAGCGGGTTCGTCAATTTTTAGTAAGCCAATATCTCTTAGGAATTTTGTAAAGAATCTGAAGTAGATAAGATGCATTGTGGCGTGTTCTTTGCCACCGATGTATAGGTCAATGGGCATCCAATAGTTTACTTTCTTCTTATCAAAAATTTCCTTATTGTTATTTGCATCACAGTATCTTAAGAAATACCATGAAGAATCAACAAAGGTATCCATTGTGTCTGTTTCTCTTTTGGCTTTTCCTTTGCATTTTGGGCATTTTGTGTTAATAAATTCCCTGCAATGCTCTAATGGGTTTCCTTTGCCAATTGTAAATTTGAAGTTTTCTGGAAGCTTTACTGGCAGATCTTTTTCAGGGATAGGAACAATTCCGCATTTATCGCAGTAGACTATTGGTATTGGGCAGCCCCAGAATCTTTGTCTTGAGATTAACCAGTCTCTTAGTTTGTATTGGATGGTTGCTTTTCCGCACTTATTTTTCTCAAAGAATTTTATGAATCCCGGAATAGCTTCTCTATTATTCATTCCATTGAATTCTTGGGAGTTGACCATTACACCATCACCCATATAAGACCTAGTCATCTTTTCTGGGTTTAATTCATAATCAGGTGGGTTAAGGATAACTTTGATTGGAATGTTGTATTTCTTCGCAAATTGGAAATCTCTTTCATCATGAGCTGGAACTGCTATTATTGCGCCAGTTCCGTATTCGTATAAAACGAAGTTTGCAATATATATGGGAATCTTTTCTTTGGTTATAGGATTTATTGCATAACGTCCAATAAACATGCCTTCTTTTTCTTTGTCTTCTGCTGTCCTTGTAAATCTATCTTCTAGAATAACTTTTCTAATGAATTCTTTGGTTGGTTTTTCGTATTTTGTTCCTTTGACTAATTCCATAACATCCGGGTGCTCAGGAGCATAGATTAAGAAAGTGATGCCAAAGAAAGTGTCTGGTCTTGTTGTGAAAATGGATAATGTTTTGTCTGAGTCTTCTACCTTGAAATTTATTTCAGTTCCTTCACTTTTTCCAATCCAATTACACTGCATTATTTTAACATCTTCTGACCAGCCCTTTAACTTATCAATATCCCTTAAAAGTTCTTCTGCATAGTTTGTAATTTTGAAAAACCATTGTTCAAGATCTTTAACTTCTACATTAGTAGTTTCATGACGCCAGCATTTACCATTATGAACCTGTTCATTAGCTAGAACAGTATTGCATTTAGGGCACCAATTGACAATAGATTTTTTCTTGTATACTAAGCCTTTTTCATACATCTTTAAGAAAATCCATTGGTCCCATTTGTAATAGTTAGGTTTGTGGGTTTCAATCATTCGTGTCCAATCATAGCTTAATCCTAATCCTTTTTGTTGTTTTATGAAAGTTTTAATTGCGGTCTCTGTAAATTCCTTGGGATGTTTTTTTGCCTGAATAGCTGCGTTCTCTGCAGGCAATCCGAAAGAGTCATAACCCATTGGATAAAGAACATTAAAACCATTCATTCTTTTAAATCTAGTATAAGCATCGCCAATGGTATAATTGCGGCCATGACCCATATGAAGCCCTGACCCACTTGGATAGGGCAGCATCTCAAGGCAGTAGAACTTTTTTTTACTAGGATCCTCTTTAACTTCAAAAATCTTAGAGTCTCTCCACTTCTTTTGCCACTTACCTTCAATTTTATTGAACTCTGCCATAAGTGTAGAGAAATAGAATTGGTTTAAATTCTTTATGGTTTAGAATAAAATAAATAAAGAAAAATAAAGGCAATCAAACCACAAGAAAATTTCATAATTTGTTGAATTTGTGAAATTTTCTCTAGTGTAGTAAAGTTAAAAACTTCATTTTTAAACTTTATACACCACGAAAAAAGCTTCGCTTTTTAAACCTTCTTAAACTGTGCAGCGATGTCTATTAAGTCAACATGGCCTAAGAATATAGTTCTGCAACAATATCTTTTTAATCCTAAATCATCCATTACTTCTTTTTTGGATTCGCCTTTTTTGACTCTTTCATTATAGGACTCCCATAAATGTCCAACTGGTTTTCCACACGAATAGCATCTTATTGGTATTATCATTTTTTAATCACCTATAGCTTTTTTGCCTTTTGGCTCTTGCCTGACCGTGCCTGTTTGGTTTTGCAGCTTCTTTTCTTCTGACGTCTGCAACTAACAACTGCCTGTCATATTTTAAAAATCTTTCTTTTAATCTTTCACTTTTGGAGTATTCAACTAATGCTCTGGCAATAGCTAACCTTGAAGCTTCTGCTTGCGAAGCTATTCCTCCACCTAAAACATTAATATCTATATTTACCTTATTGATTATATCTCCGGCTAATATAAGCGGTTCGCGCAATTTCAACCTATACACCTTTGGTTCGTAAAAATCAAGTAATATCTTATTAATTCTAATTTTACCTTTGCCTTCTTTTAAGGTTGCTCTTGCAATTGCCCTCTTCCTCTTGCCGGATGTATTGATCGGTTTCATTTTTTCATCCCCAATACATTACAGATATCATTAACTTTTGCGTATTTCATAACCTCAAGTTTTGAAATATCCATCTTTGCTATTTTCTCTGTTTTTTTGTCTTTTAATTTTTCAGGAATGCCAATATAGCATTTTATTCTTTTTAATGCCTTTTTTCCATTTTCTTTTTTATATGACAACATTCCCCTTATTGCTCTTTTAACAAACATATCCGGCCTTCTACGGTTAAAAGGACCTTTGGTTCTAGAACCCCTTTCTAATCTTTCTAAATAATTTTTGATGGTGGCTTTTTTGTTGCCAGTAATAACTGCATTTTCACAATTGATTATCTCTACATCTTCTCCTAGTAGAGCCTTTTTTACAGCAAAACTTGCCATTCTTCCCATTATTAAATTTGTTGCGTCTATTATCATTTTATTTTCTCCTTTAGTTGTGAGTCCAAACACATTAAGTGTTGGGGTGGGATTATCAATTTTAGTTGTGTCATTTTGGGGAGGTTCAAATTGCCGAAGGCAATTTATCCTATTATCTTAATTCCTTTACCTTTTGGGGTTTCTTGTACTAATTCATTTAATGGTATTATTTTTGCCCCTGCTTTAGCTATTTTTTCTTTAGCACCATCTGAGAACTGATAAGCAGATATGGTTAATTTATGATCTAAAATGCCTGAGCCTAAAACCTTGCCAGGGACAACTATTGTTTCGTTTTCTTTTGTATAATTATTAATTTTCGATAAATTAACTACTCTTCTTTGCCTTGTAGGTTTTTCTAGATTTGAAGCTACTGTATTCCAGATGTTTACTTTTTGCTCTACTGATTTCTTCTTTAATTCTTCAATTAACCCCTTCAATAGGGGATTTGTTGGTCCTGTGCGTTTTGCCATTTTTTATTTGTAACACGGAATGCGAGGGACGAGGTTTGAACTCGCGCAGGCACTAAGCCACAAGGCCCTCAACCATAGGCGTATTTTTTGCCCGTTTGGCCACTCCGGCACCCTCGCAGTGAAACGCCATAAATTGCTTCACAATTTAACGTCGATGCTAATTTAATGTCAATGCGAGAGTTTTGCGTCTTTGAGTTTTGCTGAAAATTCATCTAGTTTTTTATCTAGTAATCTTGAGGCTTCTAATAAGATCTTTTTGCAGTCAAGCTGCCCCCAGGATTCCAGGTAAAAAATGAAATCACCTGATGGTTTAATACTTATTGCTTCTTTAGGGCATGAGTCTACACAAGCATTGCATAGATGGCAGTCAATTAAGTGATCTTTTGAAACAACTGCCTTGTTGTCTTTCATCTCAATGGTTTTTGTAGGACACTGCTCAATACATTTGCTGCAGCCATCACATTTTTTTATATCAATCTCTATTATTGGTTTGTTTTTGTAGTAAATGTGGCCCGGAGACCATTTAACATGTTCCTTTCCCTGGCCTAAAACAGCTGTTGCTTCTAACTCTAAGCTTTGGTTTTTTAACAGCTTAACAATTGGTGTTTTCTGGTAAACGGGTTTAATGGCTGCATCTCTTGTGTGTATGACAGAAGCATAAACTGTACAAGGTCCTTTAGCCTTTAATGTTAACTTTAACTGACATCTTGCACATCCCTTTCCTTTGCACTTGCATTCACTTGACAGATTATATGACTTCATATCTGTAGTTAGAGGCAGTAAGCCAAGTCTATGAGCGATAATTTCATCATATAATATCGAGTTATTCTTTCTGAACTCTACTTCCTCTATGGCCATTGTAGGTACTTCTTCGGTTACTGTCCTTCTTATTATATTCGCGAAAGAAGGTGTTGAATTCATTAAAATAAAAGAAACCTTATTATTTTCCTTGTCCTGTTCTAATAATCTTATTTCTATCATACTCTTCTACCTCTTCTGCCCCCTTTTTTTCTACACCCGTCATGGGGGATGGGTGTTACATCCTCTATGATTCCTATTCTTAGGCCCATTCTTGACAGGGCTCTTACTGCTGCCTGGGCACCCGGTCCAGGGTTTCTTGGTCCATTATGGCCTCCAGGAGCCTTTATTTTAACATGTATACTGTTAATCCCTTTGTCTCTTGCTATTTCAGCTGCTTTTTTTGCAGCAATCATAGCAGTTGTTGGTGAGGATTCCATTCTGTCTGATTTAACAACCTGGCCACCAGAAGCCAAAGCTAGTGTTTCTGTTCCAGATAGGTCAGTAATATGGATTATGGTGTTATTATAACTAGAATAGATATGCGCAACTCCCCATCTTGCATGTTCTTGCCTCATTTTTTATCTTCCTTTTTGGTATCTTGTTTTTTTTCTTCCTTTTT